>ERZ838225.2000-NODE-2000-length-12650-cov-23.938944_pt1 | contig 12650 bp, 16 predicted proteins | sample MGYA00519684_ERZ838225 | MGnify/ENA primary metagenome ERZ838225 (study PRJEB31850, sample SAMEA3708829) | human gut metagenome | biome: human gut; feature: human-associated habitat; material: faeces | place: China | collected 2014 ...
TTATAAAAACTATAAAAGGAGCTAGCCCCCTCCCTACGCTTCGCTTATAGGAAGGAAATTGCGCTCCTATTTTTGTTCAAATTGTTGAAGTTCTGAAAAAGAATAAAATTCATTTTCTTGTAACATATAATAACGAATATGTTGAATGAGTGTTTGAATAAATTTTTTTCATAAAAGAGTTTTTCTTTTTCATTGTTTGGATAATTGATTTGTACATAATTAATTTCTTTATTTGTAGGAATGACGATAATATGGCACATTCCATAGAGTTCTTGGTTTAAAATAAAGGGATTAACAAGACATTTTTTATTTTTGTATAAGATGATTATTGGTAAATGATATGATTTTTTTAATAGTTGATTGACTGTTCTTTCATTAATAAAATGAGGTGTTGATTGTATTGGTAAATCATGGTTTTTTTGAATATAATTACTTCCTAAAATATTTTTAGTTTTAAAATCTTTAATTTCTAAGCTTTTATGTTTTTCTTTTAAAGAATAGTATAAAGAATGATCATAATTCAAATCTTTCATTTAGCTACTATCTTAATTTAAGCACATATTTCAATAATAAAAAAGAACTATCTTTTAGATAGTTCGATAACAGGAATATTTTGAAATTCTTTTTTGATCATTTGATGATCTATTAAAGATAATAATTTTGATGATTTAATTTCTAAATCTAAAGCAGGATGTTTATAAGATGAAAGATTTGTAATTATATGATAAGAACATGTTTTTTTGATTGTTTTTAAATACTTTTGTCCTTTTTGATTCATTTTTAAAACATGAATATAATCAATAGGAAAACAGTTTTTGATTTCATCCTTTGTATTATTCATTAAAATGTGTAATAACATTCTTTGGATTCTAGTTTTTGTATAACGTTTACTTGTAAGCGAATTTACAAGTTCTTCATAACTATTAGTATCAAAGATAACTTTCTTTAATAAGTTCTCTATGCCTTCATCAACAAGATGGATCTTTTTTAATTGTGTAGGGCTTTGAATGATAATTTGATATTTCAAATAATCAAAGAAATCATTTTGATGATAAAGCGAATCATAATAAGACATATCTAATAGGTAATCATGAACATCTTGTTTTTCTTTTAAAGCTTTACGTAAAGCTGTAGCAGAAGCAATTTTTGTAAGTGTAGTATCATGATAATCATTGGATCTTTTAATACAATGTAAAGTAATAGGATAATCATTTTCAATGACTTCTTTTACATAGCCTAAACCTAATAAATCATTAGGGGTTTGAATACTTTTATTTAATAACAAACTTAAAGCTTGATTACAAGCATCAGGATAACGTAAGCCTTGTTTCATTGCATTTTTGACATATTGATCATATTCATTAGGATGATTTTTAATAGCATAGGCAATTTCTTTAAAAGTATCGATGTCACCACATTCACTACCAAAAACAAGATCAGTAATTCCTATATGATAAAGTAAATCAATCGCTCCTTTACAAAAATAATCGGCACTTTGACAAACATATGCAAAAGGGAGTTCGATAACTAAATCAACACCGTATTTAATAGCAAGTTCACTTCTTTTAAATTTATCAATAATTGCGACTTCTCCTCGTTGAACATAATTACCAGACATAATAGCAATTGTTAAATCGGGCTTTACCATTTCTTTTGCTTTTTGTAAGTGATAAAGATGTCCGGTATGAAAAGGGTTATATTCAACAATGATTCCTAATATTTTCATAAATGATAGTCCTTTTGTTTAATGGTTTTAATAACTTTAAAGAAAGTTGAAACAATTAAAATTGCAGTTGCAAGTGCTAGAGCTGTTCCTACTGTTTGAAAAAGAGAATCAAGAAATAAATCTTGATCATGTGAAATCAAATAAAGCATTGTTTGATAAATTCCTTTCCCAGGGACAATAGGGAAACAACCAACAACAATAAAAATAGTAGCTGGTGCTTTACATATTCTTGCCATAATTTCACTAAATAAAGCTACAACGATCATCGCACATAAATTTGACATAATATTACTTAGATAGGGTATCACCAGTAAATAAACGATCCATCCTAGCATCCCACCAAGAGAAGCTAAAAGTGCATAAGGCAGATGACGATGTACTCTAAAAACAAAAGCAAATCCTAAACACCCTAAGAAAGCACTTAAACATTGAATTACTTGTTCCATTAAATCAATCCTTTCAATAAAATACGTATCAATCCAACTCCTAAAGCAATTGCTGTTGCAATAAAAAAAGCTTCAACAAGACGTGCTTGCCCGGAAACATAGTTTCCATCGATAATATCTCTTAAACTATTGGTAATTGCAATTCCAGGAGTTAAAATCATTAGACAACCAATAATTGTCGCATCTAGATTATAAATCAAATGAAAATGATAAAACAAAATCGCTAAGATAGTTAAAAACATACTTGTTAGTGTTGTACGCATTAATGAATTAATTCCTAAAATCTCATTGATCCATATAAAAAAATACATTAAAAAACCTATGATTCCAGCAATAATTCCTTCATGAAGTCCACCTCCAAAAAAAATAGCATAACCTCCAGCCCCTAAACCATACCCTAAAAGAACAAGTGGCATGATAGGGTGTAAGGAATTGATAGCCTGTATTTGTTGTTCAATAAAATCATTAGTAGGTGTTTCATTACAGATTTTTCTAACAAGATCATTTAAAGCACAAACAGCATCAAGGTTTGTACGATTTTGTAAAGTTCTTTTAGTAAGAGAAGTACTTGTTCCATCTTGAAAAGTAACACTCATTGTAAAATAAGTAGGAAGAGCAAAAACACCTATATCTTGAAAGCCATAGCTTTGACACATACGTTCTAGACTTTCTTCTACACGGTAAATTTCAGCACCATTTTTAAGTAATAATTTACCGATTTCAGCAATATTTTTTATTAATAATTGTTCGTTCATTTTTTTATTTCACCAAAAGTTAGTATAACAATTATTAAGTATTTAGGAAAGAAAAAAAGTATGTTTAAAAGGTATTTTTTAAAAAAATAAAAACAGATTGCAAAGATATAAAAATTAGGTATAATAACTTTTGACAAAGTAGGTGAAATAAATGGAAAGATTACAAAAATATATTGCTTCAAGTGGTTATACATCAAGAAGAAAAGCAGAAGATTTAATTAGAGAAGGTAGAGTTTCTGTTAATGGTCAAGTTGTAACTGAACTTGGAACTAAAGTTAAATCTGAAGATGTTGTTTTAATTGATGGAGAAGCTATTGTTGGTGAAAATAAAGTTTATTATCTTTTTTACAAACCACAAGGATGTGTTTGTACATTAGATGATGAGTTCGATAGACCAAAAGTAATTGATTACTTCGAAGAAGTTGAAGAAAGAATTTATCCTGTTGGACGTTTAGATTTCGATACAACAGGTGCTTTAATTATGTCTAATGATGGTGATTTTGCAAATATGATCATGCATCCAAGAAGCCACTTAGAAAAAATCTATGAAGTAACAATTAAAGGTCTTATTAAAGGTGAAGATTTACATCATTTAGAAAAAGGTGTTTATTTAGAAGGTAAAAAAACAATGCCTTGTAAAATCAAAGTCACTTATAAAGATATGGAACATAAAACAACTGTTTTAAAAATTAAACTTTATGAAGGAAAAAACAGACAAGTTAAAAAAATGTTTGAAAGTGTGGGACATCCAGTAAAAAGATTACATCGTATTTCTGTTGGTTGTGTCAATTTAAAAGGATTACGTCCTGGAGAATATCGTCGTTTAAAACCACAAGAAGTAAAAGATTTAAAAAAATTAGTTGGAAAATAAAATTCGACATCATTTTTATGCGTGAGTGCTTATACTAATTGTTGGTGATGGAAATGAGAGTACAAATTATTGATGATAAACAATTAAAAAACTGTAGTATTTGTAAAGCAACGGATGAATGGGTAGAAAATATATGTGTTAATGGGATTGAAGGATTATATTGTGTTAAATGTGATACGCTCACATTGTATGAACCCCTTCCTTCAAAACTTGTTTATTTAGCTTTTAAGAAAAAATGTATGCAAATAAAAGAAATGAAAACCAATAATCAGTTGACAATGTAAAATATTGTATTAGAATAAAAACGTAAATAAAAAAAGCAATGATTTAGGATATGTTTTATAAATGATTTGATTTAGAGAAAAGGTGGTTGGTGAAAACCTTGAGAATGTTTATAAGATACTCCCTAATAGCTACACTTGAAAAAGATTGTCGTTAACTGCGTTAAAGTTTTGAGGCTGAAAAGCAAATTAAGGTGGTACCACGAAACTCTCGTCCTTTGGATGAGAGTTTTTTATGTAAAGGAGAAGGAAAATGGTAGATTTTAAAGAAAATGAACAATTAAATACATTAAATCACTCTTGTGCCCATGTGATGGCACAAGCAATCAAACATCTTTATCCTCAAGCTAAATTTTGGGTAGGTCCTGTTGTAGCTGAAGGATTCTATTATGATGTCGATTTAGGTGATGAAGTTGTTAGTGATGAAGCAATCGCTAAAATTGAAAAAGAAATGAAAAAAATCTGTAAAGATGGTAAAAGAATTGTTCGTCGTGAAATTTCTAAAGAAGAAGCTTTAGAAATGTTTAAAGATGATGAATATAAATTAGATTTAATTTCTAATTTAAAAGATGGAACAATTACTTGTTATAGTCAAGGAGATTTTACTGATTTATGTAGAGGTCCTCATGTTGAAACAGTTAAAATGTGTAAAAACTTTAAATTAATCAAACATTCTGGTGCTTATTGGAAAGGTGATAAAAACAATAAAGTTTTACAACGTATTTATGGTGTTTGTTTCCCAACTGCTGAAGAATTAGAAGAACACTTAAATTTATTAGAAGAAGCTAAAGAAAGAGATCATCGTAAAATTGGTAAAGAAATGGAAATCTTCATGGTTGATGATTTAATTGGTAGAGGTCTTCCAATGTATTTACCAAAAGGATATGCTATCTGGCAAAAACTTGAAAGATACATCAAACAAAAAGAAAAGAAATTAGGTTACTTACATGTATTAACTCCTGCTGTAGGAACAGTAAACTTATATAAAACATCAGGACACTGGGATCATTATAAAGAAAATATGTTCCCACAAATGGAAATGGATGGAGAATCATTTGTTTTACGTCCAATGAACTGTCCTCATCATATGATGATTTATGCAAATAAATTACATTCTTATAAAAACTTACCAATTCGTATTGGTGAAATTGCTCATGACTTTAGATATGAAGCATCAGGAGCTGTTAAAGGTATTGAAAGAGGAAGACATTTCTGTCAAAACGATGCTCATTTATTTGTAACACCAGAACAAATTAAATCAGAATTTAAAGGTGTTATCGATTTAATCTTAGATGTTTATAAAGATTTCAATATTACAGATTATCGTTGTGTTTTATCTCTTAGAGATCCAGAAGATAAAGAAAAATATCATGATGATGATGAAATGTGGAATAAAGCAGAAAATGAATTACGTGAAGTAATGAATGAACTTGGTATTGAATATACTGAAGAAATTGGGGAAGCTGCTTTCTATGGTCCTAAATTAGACGTTAATGTTAAACCAGCTATTGGTAATGAAATCACTTTATCAACTTGTCAATTAGACTTCTGTTTACCAGCTAAGTTTAACTTAACTTATGTTGCGGAAGATGGAACTAAGAAAACTCCTGTTGTTTTACACAGAGCTATTTTAGGTTCATTAGATCGTTTCATGGCTTATATCTTAGAAGAAACAAAAGGAAACTTACCATTATGGTTAGCTCCTACACAAGTCAAAGTATTACCTGTTAAAAATGAATATCATTTAGATTATGCTAATGAAATTTATCAATTATTATTAGATGAAGGTTTTGAAGTAGAACTTGATTCAAGAGATGAAAAATTAGGATATCGTATTCGTGAAGCACAAATGCAAAAAGCAAACTATATCCTTGTTTTAGGTAATAATGAACGTGATGAAAGAACTGTAACTTATCGTAAACATGGTGAACAAAAAGCAACAACTGTTACTATTGATGAGTTTGTTTCAATGTTAAAACAACAAATTAAAGATAAAAAATAGTTTATATTTTTAAGATATGGTATACGTAGAAGCTCAATTTTTAAATAAAGAATTGAGCTTTTTACATAAAATTGACAAAAGAAAATACTATTTATATAATACTAATGAGATAGAGTATCTCTATAAAGTGAGGAAATTATGATAATAAAAAAGTCAGAAAAAGATGAACGCAGAGAGAAAATTATAGATGTTGCTTTTCGTCTTTTTGTAGATAAAAAAATCGAATCTGTAACAATGGGAGAAATAGCAAAAGAAGCAGGAATTGGAAGAGCAACATTGTTTCGTTATTTCCCAGGAAAATTAGAACTTGTTATTGCGGTAAATACAAAAGAATGGAAAGAATATTTTGATGAATTAGATCAAAAAAGACCAATGAGTTCAGTAGGAGATATACCAGCTATTGGTCGTTTGATTTTTACATTAGATAGTTTTATTGAAATGTATCAAACGCATAAAGCTCTTCTTCGGTATAATGATAATTTCAATCATTATGTATCTCATTCAGGAAGAAAAGATTTACAAATGGATGAATTTAATCAAGCACTTTTTTCAGCAAATACACGTTTTCATATGATGTATGAAAAAGCCAAAGAAGATAAAACGTTTAAAACAGATATGGCAGAAGAAGAGTTTATGAGAGTAACAGTTCATACAATGATGACAGCTTGTGCATATTATGCAGGAGGTTTTATTTGGGGTTCTAAAGAAAATGAAGACTACACACCAGAGTTGATCAAATTAAAAGAAATGATTCTTGCATATGTCAAAGCATAAATAGATAATAAAATTTATATATTTGATAAGTGTTTATATTTTTAAGAAAATATTTATAAAAACAGGTAAAGTTTTAAAATTTAAAAGAATAGGATTGTTTACAATCAATGTTTTGCGGGTGGTAAAAACGATGGATAACGCATGTAGAGGGTATCGAAAAGATACCTTTTTATAAAAAATAATAAGGAGTGTTCTTATGAAAAACATCGAAGAATTATCAAAGAAAATAAAACTTACAGAAACTGAGAAAGAAATATTTGAATTATTGTCGATACCATGGAATCCATGTATTAAAAATAGATGAATAATCTTAATAAATCAATTGTATTTTGAGACAAAAATTGCTATTATAACAGTGGAGAAATTGTCTTCAAAAATCAGGAGATTCCCTGCCAAATAGTGGGAGCTAAAAAATCAGGAGATTCCCTGCCAAATAGTGGGAGCTAAAAAATCATAGATTTCTTATAAGAAATCAAATACTTATACGAAGAGATAACCTCTTCGTTTTTTTATTATCTAAAAGGAGCTATATTTATGAAATTATATGAAATTGATAGTCAATATATGGAATATTTATACAAAGCAGATTCAAAAGTTTTAATACATAATAGTGGAAATCATCAAAGAAAATTTATTGCTATAAAAGTATTAATAAATGGTTATAAGTATTTTGTTCCCTTATCTTCACCTGATAAAAGAGATTATTTTAATGATCAAGATGGTCATAAAAAAGTTCAATTTACACGAGTTCCAACTATTAAAAGAATATTTAATGGAAATCCAACGGTTGAATCATATCTAGGAAAGTTATTATTTAATAATATGATTCCTGTTCCTGAAGGATGTTATCATGAGTTTAATATTTTTTTAGAAAAAGATTTAAAGTATAAGGGATTATTAATAGATCAAGTTCAGGTTTTAAGAAGTTTTAAAAATCAAGAGGATATATTGAGACGAGCACAAATTGTTTATAAACTGAAAAAAAGAAAATCTTCTTATAATTATATAAAATTAGCAACGGTTGATTTTGAATTATTGGAAAGAAATTGTGATGAATGGAATAAGGTGTTTATAAAATAAGGATGTTAATGATTTGTTCAAAAAAATATACTATAATAATGTAAGAAACGAAAGGAGAGGCTTATGAAAAAATATTTAGCGTTTGATGTTGGGGGAACATCTGTCAAATATGCTGTTGTAAATGAAGAAGGAGAAGTGTCTTCATCAAATAAATTTAAAACACCAGATACATTAGAAAAAATGTATCAAGAAATAGAAAATGTAGCTCATGAATATCAAGATATAGAAGGAATTGCTTTATCAATGCCAGGAGCTGTTGATAGTGATGGTGGTATTATTTATGGTTCAAGTGCTATCGATTATATTCATGGTCCAAATATTAAGGAAGATTTAAAACAACGTTTAAATAAAGATGTTGAATTTGAAAATGATGCTAACTGTGCAGCCCTTGCAGAAGTATGGAAAGGTGTTGCATGTCATGAAAATGATTGCTGTTTTATTGTTAGTGGAACAGGAATTGGTGGAGCAGTTATTAAAGATCGTCATGTTCATCATGGAAATGCATTACATGGTGGAGAATTTGGTTATATGATTATGAGATATGATCAAGATGAAAAGAAATATTATACATGGTCAGATGATGGATCAACAGTTGCGGTAACTAAAAGAGTGGCTAAGGAACTAGACGTTGATTATCATACTTTAGATGGTAAAGAAGTTTTTGATCAAGCGGATAATAATGAAGTTTATAAAAAATATGTTGATGAATATTATCGTACTCTTGCAATGGGTATTTATAATTTACAATATGCTTATGATCCAAGCATGATTATTATTGGTGGAGCTATTTCATCAAGAAGTGATTTATTAGATAAAGTCAATGAACAATTAGATATTATTTTTTCTCAATTAACGCATGCACATGTACGACCAAATATTAAAGTATGTCAATTTGGAAATGATGCGAATTTAATTGGAGCAACATATCATTATATTCAAAGACATTAAGGAGGATTTTATGAATAAAGCAATACCTAAAATTAATACACAACTGAGAAGTCATACAATTCTTGTACCTGAAGTTTATCGTGAAGCTACAGGAGTTTTAATTAATGGAAAAAGAATTAAATCACTGGTTTTTTCAACAGATGTAGCGGTGATTGCTAATTGTAATGCGGATGCTGTTATTGCGGTTTATCCTTTTACACCAACAATTCAAATTACAGAAGCAATTATTTCAGTTGCTCAAAGACCTGTTTTTGTTGGTGTTGGTGGTGGAACAACTGCCGGTAAACGTGTTGAATCGATTGCTTTAGATGCAGAGTTACATGGAGCAACAGCTGTTGTTTTAAATGCACCAACAGCAACTGAATTTGTTCAAAATCTTGCAGATGATATTGATATTCCTGTTGTTTTAACAATTGTTTCTTTAAATGAAGATTTAGAAAAAAGAATGTTACATACGAAAGCAAATATTATAAATGTATCTGGAGGAAAAGATACTGTTAAAATTGTTAAAAAATTAAGAGAAATTGATCCTAATTTCCCTATTATTGCTACTGGTGGACCAACAGAAGAAACAGTTAGAGAAGTTATTCAAGCAGGAGCAAATGCTGTAACCTTTACACCACCTACAAATGGTGAAATCTTTAAAGGAATGATGGAAGAATATCGACATAGATATGATTAAGAGGAGAAATCCTCTTTTTTTGTAGATGACAATTGAAATGATTTTCTATATAATTGACAAAGAGAGGTGAATGAAATGAAACAATATTTAGATATGTGTCAATATATATTAGAAAATGGTCAAGATAGAGATGATCGTACAGGAACAGGAACACGTAGTGTTTTTGGTTATCAAACACGTTATGATTTAACAGATGGTTTTCCTTTACTTACAACAAAGAAAATGTTTTTAAGACCTATTGCTGAAGAATTATTATGGTTTATTAAAGGAGATACTAATATAAAATATCTTGTTGATAGAAATGTGAAGATTTGGAATGAATGGCCTTATGAAGCTTTTAAGAAAAGTGAAGATTTTCATGGAGAAACTTTAGAAGAATTTGTTGCTAAAATCAAAGAATTACCAGCAGATGATCCATTTGTTGTTAAATATGGTGAATTAGGACCAGTTTATGGTAGACAATGGCGTAATTTTAATAATGAAGGTGTTGATCAAGTAGCAAAACTTGTTGATTCATTAAAAAATAATCCATTTTCAAGAAGACATATTATTTGTGCCTGGAATCCAGCAGAAGTTGATGAAATGGCACTTCCACCATGTCATGCTTTCTTACAATTTTATGTAAGCAATGATAAAAAATATTTAAGTTGTCAATTATATCAAAGAAGTGCAGATACATTTTTAGGAGTACCATTTAATATTGCATCTTACGCTTTATTTACAGCAATGCTTGCTCAAGTATGTGGGTACAAACCAAAAGAATTTGTGCATACTATAGGAGATGCTCATATTTATAAAGATCATTTTGATGTTGTTAAGGAACAAATTTCTAGAACTCCTTATCCTAAATGTCAACTTGTTTTAAATCCAGAAGTTAAATCTATTTTTGATTTTACAATAGATGATATTAAAATTGAAAATTATCAATCTCATGGTAGACTTGTTGGAAAGGTGAGTGTCTAATGATTTCTATTATTGTAGCAACAGATGATGATTTATTAATTGGTAAAAAAGACTCTTCTAATGGAATGCCTTGGCATAATAAAGAAGATTTACAACATTTTAAAAAAACAACACTTCATCAAACAATTTTAATGGGAAAAACAACATACATGGCAATAGGAAGACCACTTCCTCATAGAAAAACAATTGTTGTAACCCGTGGTGAATTAGATGATGAACGTGTAGAAGTAAGACATGATTTAGTGGAAACGATTCAAGAATATAAAAATAAAAAGGAAGATTTATTTATTTGTGGAGGGGCTTCTATTTATAAGCAAGCACTTCCTTATGTAGATGAACTAATGATTTCTAGAATACCAGGAAAACATGAAGGTGAAACCTATTTTCCAAGTTTTGACGAATATAATTTTCAATTAGAAAAAGAAACACAAATGGAAACATTTGTCTTACAAATCTATAAAAAGGGATGATGATATGAAAAGAATAATTTTAGTTGTCTTAAGATGTATTTTTAAATTACCTTATTGGTGGTTTTATAAGTTAAAACAATATCAAAATAAAGAAAAATATCCAACAATTGATGAAGGATATCAATTTATACATAATGTTGCTGATGAAATTATTAAAAAAGCAAGAGTAGATTTAGAATGTTATGGTTTAGAAAATCTTCCTCAAGAAAATGGATATCTCATTACTCCTAATCATCAAGGATTATTTGATATTGTGGCTGTTTTTAAAACACATGATAAAACAGCAAAATTTGTATTAAAAAAAGAATTAGCATCTACAATTTTAATTAAAGATGTTGTTAAAACATTAGACTATTATGCTTTAGATCGTAGTAATATTAGAGATGGTGCCAAAATGGTTAAAAACGTTTCTAAAGAAATAGAAGCTGGTATGAATTATGTTATTTATCCAGAAGGAACACGTTCTAAACAAGGTAATAAAATAGGTGAATTTAAAGGTGGAACCTTTAAAATTGCTTTAAAATCTCATTGTCCAATTGTTCCAGTAGCAATGATTGATTGTTATCAAGTATTTGATAACAATACAATTAAACCCGTAAAAGCACAAATTCATTATTTAAAACCAATTGAATATGATGAATATAAAGATTTAAAAACACCTGAAATTGCTGCTCTTGTTCAAAGTAGAATTCAAGCGTGTATGGATGAGTATTGTTAATGTTTATACATGTAAATGGTGTGCGCTTGTTTTATGAAAAACAAGGAACAGGGAAACCTTTAATTTTACTTCATGGAAATGAAGAAGATCATCGTATTTTTGATGAAGCTATAGAATTATTAAAAAAGCGTTATACTGTTTATGCTGTTGATTCTAGAGGACATGGTCAAAGTGATAAAGTTCTAGAATATCATTATCTAGATATGGCAAAGGATATTCAAGAAATGATTGAACAACTTGAATTAAAAGATGTTTCTTTAATGGGAAGTAGTGATGGAGCAATTATTGGTTTATTAATAGGAAGTCTTTATCCAAAACTTGTAGATCATTTAATTCTTGCAGGAGTCAATGTTAAACCCAATGGTGTTATATTAGAAGTTTATCAAGAAATGAAGGAGCAATATCAAAAAACAAAAAATCCTTTAATTAGAATGATGTTAGAAGAACCCCATATTTCTAATCAACAACTTCATCAAATAGAAGCTAAAACATTACTGCTTGCAGGAAGTGATGATTTAATTAAATTAGATCATATTGAACGTATTTCACATCATATTAAAAACTGTGAGTTTAGAATTCTCGAAGGAGAAGATCATAGCAGTTATATTATTCATAACAAAAAGATTGCTAAAATTATATTAGAAGAATTAAAATAAAGGGGATGTTACGAAATAATTTAAATCGTAACATCCTTTTTTGTTATAAATTCTAACTAAAAAATAGAATATTGATATCTTATCAATAATATTTATTTCCTACTAATTAATTCCTCGAATGTTATAGTTGAGGAATTGTTGTAATTAGATACAATTGTTTCTTATAATAGAATAATTGTATTATAAAGATACTTAAAATTTCTATTTTTAATGTCTTTTTATTTTAAAAACACAATAAAAATCTGATTATCCGCTAAAACACAGTATCTATCAGCATT
>ERZ838225.2005-NODE-2005-length-12623-cov-2.508355_pt1 | contig 12623 bp, 9 predicted proteins | sample MGYA00519684_ERZ838225 | MGnify/ENA primary metagenome ERZ838225 (study PRJEB31850, sample SAMEA3708829) | human gut metagenome | biome: human gut; feature: human-associated habitat; material: faeces | place: China | collected 2014 ...
TTACACCTCCGTGAGTGGCCCAGCGGGTATGGCCGATTCCGCAGTGGGATATCTCGCAGGTTGATTTTACACATTCCCTAAGGGCGGCTACCTTGCCCACCTTTTTAATGCTCCTGACCTGGGAATCCTGGTTGAAGTAAGCAATACCGGCGCTGTCATATCCTCTGTATTCCAGTCCTGCGAGTCCCTTTAACAATACATCTTTGGCCTCCAAAGGGCCTGTATATCCAATTATTCCACACATAATTTGTTCTGCCTTTCTTTGTTAGTTACAGTTATTTTAACTGCAATTGTTGTTCCTGAAAAAGACAGCAAAAAACTAAGCTGTCTTATACAGGCAGTTTTCAGCATTCCATTTTTTATCCATTTTACTGATATCATACATCCGGTCACACTGGCTTTGTTTTGCAGTTACCCGCATATTTTCCAGTATGTAACACGCCCGGACAGCATGGGAGAGCACCCGCCGAATTTCTCGATTCTCTCTCCACCTCGTTAACCTTATAAACGGCAGCAGACGTTCCTGCTGTTCACGTACCCGCTAAAAGGTGCATGGCGCTTAGCTTTGCTATGTGTCTCTGTCCCTCCTGTGACAGATTGTGAATATTATAGCTCACTCTATTTTATGCGTCAACCATATTTTGGGTGAGCCGCCCTGCCGGTGCCCGGCATAATCCCTGTTTTATGCGCGATTTTAAAGATTCTTTAAGACTTTTGTTCTATTCATTCCCCTGCCTGTGTGATATAATGGGGGACGGTGCAATTATATAATTTATGACTGACAACAGGACGCACAACATGAAAAAAGACGATTACATACTGCTGGTAAAAAAATATAAACGGCAGATTCTGCAGTGTTCAGCCCTGGCCGTGACAGTAATGTGTGCCTGCGGGATTTCCTATATGGCAGGACGATGCAGCGGGAGACAGAAGGCACCCGCTGCTGCCGGCTCCGAGGGCGGAACTGAAGAAACCACCTCACAATACACGGACCTGCCTCCCGGATCACCTTCCTTTCTCTTTCCGCCAGGCATGGCCTTCCGGGAAGCAACCCCCTCCAATGTGGACATTATGGATTCCCAGGTGCTTAATCTGGCATATCTCTATGAGGACGGGGCAGACTCCGCGGATCCGGCCGACAGCTATGCGGGCCGGCTCTATGATATGCTGGCCCTAAAGGATGCTTCATGGATATCGGGACTATATGACCTGTACAATTATACACCCCAGCAGCTCGCCTCCCTGTTGGGTCTTCCGGATACAGCCGTCACTTCACCGTCCGGCATCATACCGGAGTTCCGGAACATATCCGTGCACTTTGTAAACAGCGAACAACAGGAAACCGGAAGCACTTCCAACGCAAGGGAAATCATTTCCATCATCAATACCCTTCATTACTGCGGCGTGCTTAAAGATATGAAAACCATGGAGGACTGTGCGGACAAGCTGTGGAACGCCTCCCACAAGTACTCTGTGAGCATGGGTGATATTTATTACTGTGACGGCAGCTGCCTGTACGAAGCAACAGCCGGACAGCCGGCCGCAGACGAATCCGGTGCTAAAGGCGCCGGGGAGGCAGCGGCCGTTGCCTCTGCCTCTGATACATCATACCCCGAAACCGCAACTTCTGATACAGCTCTGCCAGCCAACTCCCGGACATGTCCGGGCCATGTGGACTGCACGGTGCTGGCTGTGCTCAAGGGCACTGAGGAGGCGGACAGCCTTTTCCAGGCGGCAGATTCCCTGGAGGCTGTAAAGACCTCCGGCTGGACTGGCTGGAATACCCACACCATGAACATGACAGGAGTTTTGCTGGCCCAGGACTGGTCTCAGGAATACGGATTTTATACAGTTGACTATCCGGTGAAAGGACTTTTAAACTCCCGGGAGATTGAACAATACATGGGGCTGGTTCCGGAAGACGCCAGCCAGCAGCGGAAGGATTTCGTGCGGTATGCCCTTACATCCGTAGGTAAGATTCCCTACTACTGGGGAGGCAAACCATCGGCACCCGGTTATACCGGCAACAGCTTCGGCTCTCTGACCGTACCGGATGAGGACGGCAGGATTTTAAAGGGACTGGACTGTTCGGGCTGGATAAACTGGGTATACTGGTCCGTCACGGGAAGAGGGCTGGGGGCCCAGAGCACCCGCACGCTTTTGGGCAGCGGTACGCCTGTGTCCAGGGATGAACTGCTGCCGGGAGACATCTGTATCCGGTTTAATCCCATGGCCCATGTGGTAATATTCCTGGGCTGGACAGCAGAGGGGAATATGCTCTGTATCCAGGAGACCACAGGCAATTCCAATAATGTGGAAGTGGGAACCGTTACAAGTGACTGGGAGAGTTACCGGCGTATACTGGAATGATTTCGTATTAGGAACCAAATAGATAAAGAGGAGTATAATCATGAATAACAGAGAAAATGACGATGAACTGGAACGTATGAGGGCGCGTGCCAGAAGGGGCGGCGTCCGGCAGGGCGGCGGGTCATACCAGAGGCCTGCGCAGTCTGTCAGGGAGCGCAGAAGTGCCAGACAATCCTATGACGGCCGCGAGGAGTATGACGAGGAGTACTATTACGGCGAGGAATACGGCGTGGAGGGGGACAGGCAGGTTGATTTCCCCATGGAGGATTATCTGGATGACGAACCTCCGGTGCCCTCCCGCCGTCTGAGGTCCTCCCATGGTTCGTCCGGTTCTGCAAGAGGGCGCCAGGCACAGTCCGCGGGAAGCAGGCAGGCACAGAGCGGGAAATCCCGCCAGGCGGGAAGCGCCGCCTCCAATCCGGACAGGGCCAGGGCGGCACAGACTGTTTCAAGGAATCAGAGACGCGCAGGATACAGGCGGCAGGATACGATGGAAAGGGGCAGAGCATCCGCCGGACGGCAGCAGGGACAGATGACAAAACGACGTAAAAAAGGCAGATGGAAGGGGCTCCTTTTGCTCCTTCTGGCTGTATTCATAGGATATGGGGCATGGATGTTTCTTCACAGACCCACAGGATACTGGAATATAGCTGTATTTGGAGTGGACAGCAGGGATGGCAATACCAAGAACGCCCTGGCAGATGTTCAGATGATATGCAGCATTGACAGGTCCACGGGAGAAATCCGCCTTGTCAGCGTTTACAGGGATACCTACCTGAAAATCAATTCAGAGGGAACCTATCATAAAATCAATGAAGCATACTTTAAAGGGGGACATAAACAGGCTGTGTCTGCCCTGGAGGAAAACCTGGATATCAAAATTGACGACTATGCCACCTTTAACTGGAAATCAGTGGCCGAGGCTATCAATATTCTGGGCGGCATAGACCTGGAAATCACGCCGGCGGAATTTAAGTATATCAATGGATTCATTACAGAGACCGTCAATTCAACCGGCATTGGTTCCTATCAGCTGGAACAGGCCGGGATGAACCATTTAGACGGCGTCCAGGCTGTGGCCTACAGCCGTCTGCGTCTCATGGATACGGATTTCCAGAGAACGGAGCGCCAGAGAAAGGTGGTAGAGCTTGCCCTGGCAAAAGCAAAGCAGGCTGACCTCTCAACTCTGACCTCGCTGGCAGGCTACATGGTGCAGGAAATTTCCACCAGCGTAGGAGTAGGCGATGTGCTGCCTCTGTCAAAGGATATTGGAAAATATCACATCGGGGAGACTGCCGGTTTCCCATTCTCAAGGCAGACCATGAAAATCGGAAAGATGGACTGCGTGGTGCCCACCACCCTGGAAAGCAATGTAGTCCTTCTTCATCAGTTCCTGTACGGCCAGGAGACGTCCTACAGTCCATCCTCCGCTGTCCGTAAAATCAGCGCCCATATCTCGGAAGAAACAGGGCTTTATGAGGAGGGCAAGGCAGCTCCTTCCGGAGGCGGCTCCTCAGGAGGAAGTTCTTCAGGAGATAAGGCGCCTGCCCAGAATGTACCGGCAGAGACACCTCCGCCCGAAACAACAGCGCCTGTGGAGACAACGCAGGAGAGTACCGGGGAGACGGAAGAGACAGAGGAGACAACCCAGGAGAGTACCGAAGAAACAGAAGAGACCGAAGAAGTGGGGCCGGGCGTATCAGGTAAACCCACAAAGGCTCCTGAAAGCACCAAACATACGGATGAGGAACAGGGACCGGGAAGCAGCGGCCCGGGCGGCAGCGGCGCCGCAGAACCTTCCGGCAGCCATCCCACAAAGGCCCCTGAGACAGAGAAGCCGGGCTCCGGTTCCTCCCCTGGCTCCGAATCTGATTCCGGCGGCAGCAGCCCTGGACCAGGAAGCCAGGACAACGGCCCTGGCCAGGCCCAAAGCGGTACGGACGAGGGCGGACCAGGAATCTAAAGCAGGTTCCGGTATCTGAAGCAGTACCCGGCATCAAAGACCGCCCCGGAATAGAAGCACAGGGGAAGTGCAAAAGGATGGCCTCAGGCATTATTTCAACGCCTGGGGCCATCCTTTTATGCTGCCGTCAAGGATTGCCCGGAACATACAGTCTTTTATATGAGGATTGTCCTCCTGCAGCCTGTGTATCAGCTCCTTAATATACTGCCGCTTTGTGTATCCGTCCATGGGGCATGGATTCTTGCATACAGGAAGCTGGTACTTATTGCAGAACCCTATCACATCTGCCTCTGCGACAAAAATCATGGGGCGGATGACGGTCAGGTCCATGCGATCCAGATAGGTATAGGGTGAGAAGGAGTGGAACCTTCCCTCATAGAACAATGACATCATCATAGTCTCTATCACATCATCCCTGTGATGGGCATAGGCAATCTTATTGCATCCCATCTCCTTGGCCATTTCATTGAGAGCGCCCTTTCGCATCTTGGCACACAGAGAACAGGGATTGGTTTCCTTGCGGATATCAAAGAGCACCGCGCCGATTTCCGTGCGGATGACTTCATATGGAATTTCAAATTCCCGGCACAAGGCCGCCACCGGCTCCAAATCCATGCTGCCCAGTCCCAAATCCACGGTAATGGCGCACAGCTCATATTTTTCAGGATAGAACCTCCTCAGATGATGAAGGGCATGGAGCAGGGTTAAACTGTCCTTTCCTCCTGACACTCCTACGGCGATGCGGTCGCCGTCCTGAATCAGCCCGTATGTATCAAGAGCCTGGCGCGTCAGGCTCAAAAGACGTTGTAATTTCATGTGGGTTCCAACTAATCCTTTCTGGTCATTATTTGCCGGTTTAATGCCTCCGGTCTTTCGTCTCTGCCGGAATGCTGCACGGCTTTTTCTTATTCTACCTGTCCACACACCTGGTTGTCAAGAAAAGTTAACTATGTTAAAATGGGGGGAGAATAAATTAAGGGTGATGATGAAATGATAAGTTATAAATATATAGTGTCTGACAAGCAGGGGCTCCATGCTACCAATGCCATGAGTCTGAGCAGGGCAGCCGCAGAATATGAGAGCCGGATAACCCTTACAGGCACAAAGGGTACAGTGGACTGTAAGAATGTCCTTGCTCTCATGAGTTTGGGCGCGGGGCAGGGAGAAAGCCTGGAGCTTACGGTGGAAGGACCTGACGAGGGCCAGGCCTCCGGTTTCTTAAAGGGGCTCATGCGCACCATTTTATAAACACGCTCTGACAGGCGCCCATGATAAAATCAACCCGTTTCCTAGCTGTTAGGAAACGGATTTACCGTAAAATCCCCTCTTGACAGGCTATAGTTAATGTCAAAGAACTGCTCTGCAGTTCAAATCTGGAAAGAGGGGTTAATATTATGGCAAGATTAGGTATTTCTATTTATCCGGAGCATTCCACAGAAGAACAGGACATAGCGTATATGAGAAAGGCAGGTAAACTGGGTTATAAGAGGATTTTTACCTGTCTTTTAAGCATTGGTGAAAAGAGCAGGGAGGAAATCATCGGACAGTTTTGCCGCCTGGCTGACGAGGCTCATGCCTGCGGCATGGAAATTATTCCGGATGTCAGTCCTGCTGTATTTTCAAGGCTGGGAATCTCCTTTGAGGACCTGTCCGTGTTTCGTGAAATGCATGTGGACGGCATCCGGCTGGACGAGGGATTTGACGGCATGAAGGAAAGCCTTATGACCTATAATCCGCAGGGGCTGAAGGTGGAGCTGAATGCCAGCACCAAGCTTGTTTATGTGGAGAACATCATGGATCACCATCCGGACCGTGAGAAGTTAATTACCTGCCATAACTTTTATCCGCAGGCATATACGGGACTGAGCCTGAAGCATTTTAACAGGTGCAATGATAAGATGAAATCACTGGGCCTCAGAGTGGCTGCGTTTGTATCCAGCAATGCGCCCGGTGCTTACGGGCCATGGCCTTTAAACGAAGGGCTCTGTACCCTGGAAATGCACCGCGGCCTTCCTCTGGATTTCCAGGTACGCCATATGTTTGCCACCGGCATGATAGATGATGTGCTGATTGCCAATGCCTATGCCACGGACGAGGAGCTCAATGCCTGCGCGGCCGTCAATCCCAGCATCCTTACCTTCGGCATTGAACTGGAAAAGGAGCTGACGGACACGGAGCGGCAGATCCTGGACTATGAGCCTAAGCATGTGGTGAGAGGGGATATGAGCGAATACATGATCCGATCCACCTGCCCCAGGGTGACATTTGCGGATCAGTCCATTCCGGCTGCCAACACCAGGGACTTAAAGCAGGGCGATGTGGTCATTCTCAATGACGGTTACCTGAAATATAAAGGGGAGCTCCACATCGTCACAAAGGATATGCCCAATGACGGCCGCAAAAATGTGATTGGCCATCTTCCGGAGTATGAACATGTGCTGTTAGACTATATCGAGCCATGGAAGGTGTTCGCATTCCGTATTGTATAAGACTGTAAGAGAAGGAGTTTAACCATGCAGAATAAAAGACAGGAACAGCTGCTTGCCATATTATCAGAGCGGAGGGACTGGATGACCAGCCGGCAGCTGGCCGGCCTTCTGCAGGTGTCGGACCGGACCATCCGTTCCGATGTGGAGGCCATCAATAAGCACACGGACCCGCCGCCCATCGAGTCCAATGTGCGTCAGGGATACAGGCTGTGCGAGGAGGCACGGCCTGCCCTGGCGTCAGGGGCAGAGACAAGGGAGGCAGACATTCCCCAGACTCCTGGCGCCCGCTGTGCATACATGATACAAAAGCTGCTGTTTGAGGTAAAGGAGCTGAACCTTACCATGCTCCAGAGCCAGATCTATGTCAGCGGTTATTCTATTGACAATGATTTAAAGCGTATACGCAAGATGCTGGAGCCTTACGGCGGCCTTAAGCTGGTGCGGAATAAGGAATGCATTTCCTTAAAGGGAGACGAGGCCAGCAAGCGCCGTTTTTACCGGGATTTATTGGTAGCTGAGGTGCAGGAGAACTTTCTTAATCTGAACACCCTGGCCCATCTCTACAGAAGTTTTAACCTGATTGAGGTCAAGGATATTTTTGTGGATGTACTGGAAGAATATGACTATTCCATCCATGAGTCCATGTTTCCCATGCTGATTCTCCACGCTGGGACCAGCATTGAACGGATGAACTGCGCCAATTACATCAATATGGAGGAGGGGATGCAGGGGCTGGAGGAAACCATCGAGTACCAGATATCCCAGACCTTCTTTGAACGCATTTCCAAGCGGCTGCACATAACGGTCCACGACGGCGAGGTGGGCATGTTTGCCCTGGTAATCATGGGCAGACGGGCTTCCAATTACACCAGCGATTTTGTCAATTACAACGGAAAATGGATGAATACCAAGAAGCTGGTAGCGGAAGCCCTGGAACAGGTCTATGCTCTGTTCGGCCTGGATTTCAGGCAGGACGCAGATTTGGTGGCAGGGCTTAAAATGCATTTTCACGGACTCATCGAACGTGTTAAGAACCAGGTGCGGATGGAGGATGTGTTTGTGGAGGAAATCAAGCGCAAATATCCCCTTGTTTTTGAAATGGGAATCTATGTGCTGGAGTTTCTGGAGCAGCGGCTGGAACGGCCCATATCAGATGTGGAAAGCTGTTACATTGCCCTTCACCTGGGAGCTGCCAGTGAACGCATGAATTCCATCAGAAAATACAGGGCTGTGATGATTCTGCCTCATAACCAGTCCTTCTCCGACATGTGTGTGAAAAAGATATCCGACATGTTTCGTGAACGGATGGAGGTGGTAAAGGTATTCGGCTGGTTTGAGGAGGACGAGGTGTCGGCCCTGGACCCGGATTTGCTTCTCAGCACCTTTCCCCTGGAGCACGGACTGGATGTGGAGACAGTCTCCATCAACCTGTTTGTGGACTCGGAAACAGAGTCAAAAATCCTCCAGGCCATCAACCGCCTGGACAAAAAGGGGTTCCGGCTGGAATTCACATCCCATATCGGAAACCTGATACGAAAGGAGCACTACCACTCCCAGGTGGACATGGATCAGCCCGGAGAAATCATCCGCATGCTGTGCGCGGGCCTGGAAAAGGAGGGCATCGTGGAGCCGGAATTCACGAAAGTGGTCTTAAAAAGAGAGCAGATGTCGCCCACTTCCTTTGTGAACACCTTTGCCATTCCCCATGCCTTTGGCGCCTTTGCCAGAAATTCCACCATTGCCGTGGCCCAGCTTAAGAATCCGGTGAAATGGGGCGCCTTTGAGGTACGTCTGGTCATGCTTTTTGCCATCAACGAAGGGGATGCCAGAATGATTAAAATTTTCTTCGACTGGGTATCCAACGTGGCAAACCAGCCGGAGGAGCTGGCAAAATTAGTGGCTCCATGCAGCTATGAGGAATTTATTGACAGAATAATGGGTTGAATTTCCTAGCAGCTAGGAAATGCTTTTAAGGAAAAAAGTGAATAACTGCCTTATAATTAAGGCAACTTAATAAGAAATGCAGCAAACAGAATGGTTTTGTTGCATTTTCTCGTTTCAAAGACAGTAAGGAGGCAGCAAAAATGGTAGAGGGATTAGAAATGATTTGCTTCAGGATTATCTCCAATGTAGGAGGAGCGCGTTCCAGCTACATCGAAGCAATCCAGAAAGCAAAGCAGGGAGACTTTGAGGGAGCCAGGGAATGTATAAAGGCAGGCCAGGAGATGTTCCTGGCTGGACATGAGGCCCATTTTGAACTGATTCAGAAGGAAGCCCAGGGAGAGCAGGTAGGCGGTTCCATGATTCTGGTTCATGCGGAAGACCAGCTCATGAGTGCGGAAGGCTTTAAAATCATCGCGGAAGAGATGATTGCCAGCTACGAGCGAATCGCTGAACTGGAAAAAAAGCTGGAAAACCGTTAATTCATACACCGTATTTTACCCATCGGTATAAAACAGGAACAATAAAAGGAAACTATATAGATATCAAGGAGGATTTAATCATGAAACGAGTATATTTATTTTGCAGCGCGGGAATGTCCACCAGCATGCTGGCAAGCAAGATGCAGGGCATAGCCAATTCCCATGACCTTCCCATCGAAGTGGAGGCTTTCCCGGACGGAAAGATTGGCCAGATTATTGACGAGAAGCATCCGGATGTGATTCTCTTAGGCCCCCAGGTCAAATACCGCTACGGCGAGATCGTTGAAAAGTACGGCGACAAGGGTATCCCGATTCAGGTCATCGATCAGACGGATTACGGTATGATGAACGGCGAGAAGGTGCTGAAATCAGCCATCAAGCTCATGAAATCAGCAAAATAACAGTCCGGCCCGGCATCGCAGCCGGCCCGCGTTAAAACAATCATAGTTGAAATGGGGGAACATGAATCATGCTAAACAAGTTAGAATCCGTACTCATGCCATTGGCAGAGAAAATCGGAAAGAATAAATATCTCATTGCCATCCGCGACGGCTTCCTGCTGTCCATGCCGCTGTTAATCGTAGGGTCCTTTTTCCTGCTGATTGCCAACTTCCCGATACCGGGATGGACGGATTTCTGGGCCCGGTTTTTCGGGGACAACTGGGCATCCTTTTTTTCAAAGCCCACTGATGCCACCTTCTCCATCATGGCGGTGCTGGCCGTCATAGGCATTGGCTATTCCTTCGCGGAGCAGATGAACGTTGATAAGCTTTTCGGCGCAGCCATTGCCCTGGTGAGCTGGTTTCTCATTATGCCCTATGAGATTCTTGTGGACGGCGGTTCCAGCGTCTCCGGGATTCCGTTAAACTGGGTGGGATCCAAGGGTATCTTCGTGGGAATCATCGTGGCCTTTCTGTCAGTCCACATCTATGCGTGGGTAAATAAAAAGGGCTGGGTCATCAAAATGCCCGACGGCGTTCCTCCTACGGTAGCAAAGTCATTCTCGGCCCTGATTCCGGCAGGCATATCCATACTGGTATTCTTTATCATGAATATCGTGTTTGCAATGACACCTTATAAAAATGCATTTAACTTTATCTTTACTATTTTGCAGACACCGCTTTTAAGGCTGGGCAACACGCTTCCGGCCATGGTAATCGCCTATATATTCCTTCACCTCTTCTGGTTCTTTGGAGTGAACGGCGGTTCCGTGGTAGGCGCTGTGTTCAATCCCATCCTACAGACTCTGTCTGCCGACAACCTGGCTGCATTCCAGGCAGGCCAGCCGCTGCCCAATATTATTTCCCAGCAGTTCCAGGATTTGTTCGCAACCTTCGGCGGATGCGGTTCCACACTGTCACTGCTCATCGCAATGCTTTTGTTCTGCCATTCCAAGCGTATCAAGGAATTAGGCAAACTGGCCTTAATCCCGGGCGTGTTCGGCATCAACGAGCCCATCGTGTTCGGCCTTCCCATTGTGCTGAACCCAATGATTCTCATTCCTTTCATGCTGGTGCCGACCATAAACATCGTGATTTCATATTTCTGCATGAGCATTGGTCTGGTTCCCATCTGTACGGGCGTTGCCATTCCATGGACCATGCCTGTGGTGCTGTCCGGATTCCTGGCAACAGGATGGCAGGGAGCCGTACTGCAGCTGCTGCTTCTTATACTGGGAGTATTTATCTACATGCCGTTCATCAAGATGATGGATAAGCAGTACCTGGAAGATGAGGCCAAGGCCTCCGAGAAATCAGATGACGATGACTTTGACTTTGATGACCTTTCCTTTGACGACCTGTAGGATGGCTGCCCTTGACGGCCCGGCCTTCCTTTGACAGTCCCAATGGGGATACAATAATATGAGGTGATGATAATGAAAATTATTATGATATACGACCAGATTCAGTCCGGCCTCGGAACAAAAGATGACACAATGGTTCCCCTTACAGGCAAAAGAGAGCCCATCGGTCCCGCGGTCATGATGGAGCCCTTCTTAAAGCAGGTGGACGGCCATGTGACAGCCTGCCTGTGCTGCGGCAACGGAACCTTCTTAGCTGACCCGGAGGAGGTCAGCCGCAAGCTCTGCGCCATGGTAAACAAGCTGCAGCCGGATGTGGTTATGTGCGGCCCTGCCTTTAACTTCGCTGACTATGCGGGCATGTGCGCCAAGGTGGCATGCGACATCAACGCCACCACAAAGGCAAAGGCATTTGCAGCCATGTCCGCTGAGAACGAAGATACCATAGCTGCCTACAAGGACAAGGTGGCCATTGTGAAAACTCCGAAAAAGGGCGGCATGGGACTGAATGACGCGCTTAAGAACATGTGCACGTTGGCAAAGGCACTGGCTGACGGCAGCGATACGGCGGAACTGGAACATAAATTCTGTTTCAAATAGAGGAGGATATACAGGATGTGGGGTATGATTGCAACCTGGCGCATGGCAGTGGAGGGAATCACAAAGGGCGCCCAAATGCTGAAAAACGGCGGTGACGCAGGTGATGCCATCGAGTCTGCCATCCGGGAAGTAGAGGATTTTCCTTACTATAAATCTGTGGGCTACGGCGGGCTTCCAAACGAGGAGATGGAGGTGGAGATGGATGCCGCCTTTATGGACGGCAATACCCTGGACATAGGCGCTGTTGCGGCCATCAGGGACTTTGCCAATCCGGTGTCCATTGCCAGGCGCTTAAGCCATGAAAAGGTCAACAGCCTGCTGGTGGCGGAGGGCGCTGAAAAATTCGCCCATAAGGAAGGATTTGAGCGCAAAAATATGCTGACAGACCGGGCAAAGGCCCATTACAGAAAACGCATAAAGGAGATGTCCGCCCAGGCCGCCTCCCAGAAGCTTAAGCCTTATTCCGGCCACGATACCGTGGGCATGGCCTGCCTGGACATGACCGGCAAAATGACAGCCGCCACCTCCACCAGCGGGCTCTTTATGAAGAAAAAGGGAAGGGTAGGGGACTCTCCCATATCCGGCTCCGGGTTCTATGCTGACAGCAAAAAGGGCGCTGCCAGCGCCACCGGCCTGGGTGAGGATTTGATGAAAGGCTGCATTTCCTATGAAATCGTCCGCCTCATGGGAGAGGGTATGCATCCCCAGGAAGCCTGTGAGACTGCCGTGTCCCGCCTGGACGCGGAGCTTAGGGAGCGCAGGGGCGAGGCAGGTGATTTATCCATTATAGCCATGAACCCCAAGGGTGAGTGGGGCGTGGCCACCAACATAGAGGGCTTTTCCTTTGCCGTTGTCACAGAATCCCAGGAGCCGGCCGTGTATCTGGTGACCCGCCAGGAGGACGGCCGCTGCACCTACGAGCAGGCATCGGATGAGTGGATGGAAAACTATATGAAGACGCGCATGGCGCCCATTGA
>ERZ838225.2006-NODE-2006-length-12615-cov-3.324761_pt1 | contig 12615 bp, 9 predicted proteins | sample MGYA00519684_ERZ838225 | MGnify/ENA primary metagenome ERZ838225 (study PRJEB31850, sample SAMEA3708829) | human gut metagenome | biome: human gut; feature: human-associated habitat; material: faeces | place: China | collected 2014 ...
CAGCCAGATGGACGGCATGGTCCACGGAACAGGGGAAACCATTGATATTAATTCAGTGGATGCGTCCAAGGTGAACAGAAAGACCCTGGAAAATTTTCTGAAACAGGGGACCGTGGGAGAGGCCTCCGGGTTTGTGGAGGAGTATTTCCAGAATGTGGGGGAAAAGAACTGCCAGTCTTTTATGTTCCGCCAGTACATTGTCATGGACTGCTATCTCTGTGTCAGCACATTTCTGGAACAGCTGGGACTGGACATGGGACGTCTCCCGCGGGAATTGTCGGATATGGAAAAGGTACTTAAGGACGGTTGTGCCCTGGACATGCTGAAGGAGAAGCTGGTGAGGCTTTTTGAGGAGGTCATGACCCTGAGGGACAGCCAGACAGCCAGCAAGTACAGTCAGGTTCTGGATGAGGCCAAGGCGTTTATCTATGATAATTACGCCAAGGAGGAGATTTCCCTGAACACGGTGGCTGCCAGGGTCAATATAAGCCCCAGCTATTTCAGCTCCATCTTCAGCCAGGAGATGGGAGTGACCTTTGTGGAATATCTCACAGGGGTGAGGATGGAAAAGGCGAAGGAGCTGCTGATGTGCTCCAATCTTAAGACCTCCGAAATCGGGTACGAGGTGGGATATAAGGATTCCCATTACTTCGGCTACCTGTTCAAGAAAACCGTTGGATGTACGCCTAAGGAGTACAGGGCGGGAAGCAGGGAGGCATTATGACAGGAAAATGGAGGATCGGGTCCGGCGGGAAGGAGTGGGACGGAAGCCGTCTCCTGGAGCGCCTGCCCCTGGAAAAGCGCCTGAACCTGATGACATTTATCATCATCATTCCCCTGGCGGTGCTGGTTATCTATCTTATGGCCACGGTGGCCAAGTTCTGCAATGCCTACACCCAGAGCATAACCAACATCACCCAGGCCAACAGCGTTACGGCCAACCTGCGGGAGGATGTGGACTACAGCATGTACCGCATTGTCATAGGGATGCGGACCTACCAGTCCATCCATGAGCTGATGGAGGAGGACCGGCCCTACGGATGGGAACAGATTAAGGACCCGCATCAGACCATAAGCGATGCCAGAAAGACATACCGCCAGCTGTTAAAGCGGACGCCGGAGGGGGCCAACCGGACCAGGATTAACTGGCTGCTCCACTGCCTGGACCAGCTGGAGCAGAGGGTGGACGAGATAGAGGACAACCTGCCCCACGGCATGTATGATAAAAACATGGAAATACTGGATTACGGCGTCCGTGTACTGACCGCTGATATTGAAAAGCAGGGCAGGGAGTATGTATACTATGAGACGCTCCATGTCCAGGAGATACAGAAGGAGCTGGAGAGCCAGGAGCACACGGCCATCGTGGTCAGCCTGACCCTTCTGGTATCCATTCTGCTTATCAGCCTTCTCCTCAGCCGCAGGATAACCAAAAGCGTTACCGTTCCCATACAAAAGCTCTGCAACGAGACAGAGAGGGTTGCAAAGGGAGATTTCACCTCCGGCCCCAAGATCGAGGCGGGGGATGAGCTGGCAATCCTTACGGGAAGCTTTGACCACATGAAGGAGGAAATCGGACGGCTGATTGAGGATATACGGCAGGAACAGAACCAGCGCCGCGTCATGGAGCTGCAGCTGCTCCAGGAGCAGATTAATCCCCATTTCCTCTACAACACCCTGGATACCATTGTGTGGCTGGCGGAGGGAGGGCAAAACCGGGCCGTGGTGGACATGGTCACCTCCCTGTCAGAATTTTTCCGCACAACCCTCAGCGGAGGAAAGGATTTTATCACCATGCGCGAGGAAATCGGCCATATTAAAAGCTATCTCCAAATCCAGAAGGTACGCTACCAGGATATCATGGACTATGAGGTCACCCTTGAAAAATCCCTGGAGGAACGAAGAATCCTGAAGCTTACCCTCCAGCCCCTGGTGGAGAACGCTCTTTACCACGGAATCAAGAATAAAAGGGGGAAGGGACGTATCCTGGTCCGGGGATACGCAAAGGAGGACATGGCTGTGCTGGAGGTGGAGGATGACGGAGCGGGCATGACGGAGGAGGAGATGGAGGCCGTCAGGCGGAAGCTGAGAGGGGAAAAAGATTTGGCTTTCCAGGAGGGACCTGCTCCCAAGGGCGGTTTCGGGCTTTTCAATGTGGCGGAGCGCCTGCGCCTGAACTATGGTTCCCGGTGCAGTCTGGAGTTCGGGAGTGTCCTGGGGCTGGGCACAAGGGCAGTGGTGACCATTCCCCTGGAATCCGGATATGGCGGGGAAGGGGAGGATTGAAAAATATCCAACCATAATCGTAAAAAAACACCCAAATGTATGAACAAACTGTGAAAATTCTAAAAATCGTGTACAAAACAACGGAGAAATTCCGTTGTTTTTGTTATTAACAACTGATATGATTATTCCAACAAGGGGAAACAAAATACAAATCAAGGAGGTTTACGTATTATGAGGAAAAAAGGATTAAGCGTTATGTTATGTGCAGCAATGGCAGCATCCCTGCTGGCAGGGTGCGGCGGCGGAAATAAGCCTGCAGAGACAACAGCAGCTCCCGCAGCAGCTGAGACAACGGCAGCAGCAGCCGACACCACGGCGGCTCCTGAGAAGTCAGAGGCTGAGACAGAGGCAGAGGCAAAGGATGACGCTGCATCCGGTGATTTGATTGTGGTTGGCTACGCCCAGGTTGGCGCTGAGTCTGACTGGAGAACAGCTAATACAGAGTCCTTCAAGTCCACCTTTACAGAGGAAAACGGCTACAAGCTGATTTTTGACGATGCACAGCAGAAACAGGAGAACCAGATTAAGGCCATCAGAAGCTTTATCCAGCAGGATGTTGACTACATCGTAGTGGCTCCCGTAGTTGAGACAGGATGGGAGGCGGTTCTCCAGGAGGCACAGGAAGCAGGAATTCCGGTTATCCTGTCAGACCGTCAGATGGACGTGGATGAGAGCCTGTATGAGTGCTGGGTAGGCGGCAATTTCATCAAGGAAGGCGAGACAGCAGGAAACTGGCTGGCTGATTACTTAAAGGCACAGGGAAGAGACGGCGAGGACATCAACATCGTTACTCTTCAGGGAACCATCGGAGCATCCGCTCAGGTTGGCCGTACAGAAGGTTTCGGAAACATCTTAAAGCAGCATGACAACTGGAAAATGTTAGATATGCAGACAGGCGAATTTACACAGGCTAAGGGCCAGGAAGTTATGGAATCCTTCCTTAAGTCCTATGACGATATCGATGTGGTAGTGGCTGAGAACGACAACATGGCGTTCGGCGCTATCGATGCAATCAAGGCAGCCGGCAAGACCTGCGGACCTGACGGCGACATCATCATCTTCTCCTTCGACGCAGTTAAGGCAGCATTTGACGCCATGATAGCCGGCGATTTAAACGCGGCATTTGAGTGCAACCCATTACACGGACCGCGTGTAGATGAAATCATCAAGAAGCTGGAGAAGGGCGAGACCGTTGAGAAGATTCAGTATGTGGACGAAGCTTACTTCGATACATCCATGGATTTGGAAGCTATCAAGGCTGAGCGTGCTTATTAATCAACATTTTCGTAACAGTTCAGGAAAGGCGGTGGGGAGAGTCGTTGCACGGCTCTCCCCCTTTTCAAGCCTGAGGCTGGATGTGTTCTAGTAACTGAGCCCTGGAAATGGGGCGTATAACGGTAGAAAGGCGGAAATCGCATGGAGCAGAAGGTTGTTTTGGAAATGCGGGGAATCAACAAGAATTTCCCCGGTGTAAAGGCGCTGCAGGATGTGGATTTTACTTTGAGAAAAGGCGAAATCCATGCCCTTATGGGCGAGAATGGTGCCGGGAAGTCTACACTGATCAAGGTGCTGACCGGCGTGGAGGAGTTTGAGACCGGTACAATCCGAATGGAAGGTTCATCCAATACCATCATCAACCGGTCGCCCCAGGAAGCACAGGAAAATGGCATCAGCACAGTTTACCAGGAGGTGAACCTGTGTCCCAATCTGTCAGTGGCTGAGAACCTTTATATTGGCAGAGAGCCGAAAAAAGGTCCCATGATTGACTGGAGGACGATGAAGGAGGATGCCAGGAAGCTGCTGGAGGGACTGGATGTCCACATTGATGTGACCATGGCTGTGGAGAACTATTCCATTGCCATCCAGCAGATGATTGCCATTGCCAGGGCGGTGGATATGTCGGCCAAGGTGCTGATTCTGGATGAACCCACATCCTCCCTGGACGACGGTGAGGTGGAGAAGCTGTTCGTGCTGATGAGACAGCTTAGGGCCAAGGGAATCGGAATCATCTTCGTGACCCATTTCCTGGAACAGGTATATGCTGTCTGTGACAGGATTACGGTCCTTAGAAACGGTACACTGGTGGGCGAATTCAAGGTGGAGGAGCTGCCAAGGGTACAGCTGGTGGCCAAGATGATGGGTAAGGATTTCGACGATCTGGCTGCCATCAAGAAGGAAGGCATGTCCATGGTCAAGGAAGATGTAATCATAAGCGCCAGGGGGCTGGGCCACAAGGGAACCATCAAACCCTTCAGCCTGGATATCCATAAAGGCGAGGTCATCGGCCTTACAGGGCTTCTGGGCTCCGGCCGTTCCGAGCTGGTCCGGGCCATATACGGCGCCGATAAGCCGGACAGCGGCGAGCTGGCTGTAAAGGGAAAGAAGCTAAAGGTCAACGCGCCCATTGACGCCATGATGGAAGGCATGGCCTATCTGCCTGAGAACCGCAAGGAGGAGGGGATCATCGCGGATCTGTCTGTGCGCGAAAATATCATCATTGCCCTCCAGGCCAAGAAAGGCATGTTCAGGCTCATGAGCAGGAAGGAACAGGAGGAATTCACGGATAAATACATTGATATTCTTCAAATCAAGACAGCCGACAGGGAGACTCCTATCAAACAGCTCTCCGGCGGCAACCAGCAGAAGGTAATTCTGGGACGCTGGCTCCTGACTAATCCTGATTTTCTGATTCTGGATGAGCCTACAAGGGGAATTGATATCGGTACCAAGACAGAGATCCAGAAGCTGGTGCTGAAGCTTGCGGAGGACGGCATGTCCGTGGTGTTTATATCCTCTGAAATCGAGGAGATGCTCCGCACCTGCAGCCGTATGGCGGTCATGCGCGACGGCGAGAAGGTGGGAGAGCTTAAGGAAGACGGGCTGAGCCAGGATTCCATCATGAGAGCAATTGCAGGAGGAGGGGAAGAATGATGGGGAAACTTAAAAAGTTGACAGGTTACAGGCTGTTTCTTCCGTTATCCTGTCTTATCATAGTACTGTTAATCAACCTGATTACCACGCCCACGTTTTTTAAGATTACCATTAATAACGGCGTCCTCTACGGATATATCATCGACGTCATCAACCGTGCCAGCGAGTTGGTGGTGCTGGCCGTGGGCATGACCCTGGTGGTATCTGCCTCGGCGGGAACCGATATTTCCGTGGGCGCCGTCATGGCAGTGTCCGCGGCTGTGTGTACCAGGGTCCTGGCGGGCGGCGAGGTGTCGGTCAATGAGTATGCCAATCCTTACATCCTGGCCGTGCTGGCAGCCCTGGCCGTGGCGGTGGTGTGCGGCGGCTTTAACGGCTTTCTGGTTGCAAAGCTTAAGATACAGCCCATGGTGGCGACCCTGATTCTGTTTACAGCGGGCAGGGGTATATCCCAGCTGGTGACAAACGGACAGATTACATACATCCGTGTGGACGGATATAAGCTGCTGGGCAACAACATACCGGGAATTCCCATTCCCACCCCTATCTTTGTAGCTGTAATCGTGGTGGCGCTCACCTATATTCTGTTAAATAAGACGGCCATGGGCATGTACATCCAGTCTGTGGGCATCAATGAGAGGGCATCCCGGCTGGTGGGCCTTAAATCCGTGAAAATCATCTGGATGGCCTACGCGTTCTGCGGGCTGTGCGCGGGAATCGCGGGACTGGTGGCATCCTCCCGTATCTATTCCGCGGATGCCAACAACATCGGCCTCAACATGGAGCTTGATGCCATCGCGGCAGTGGCCCTGGGCGGCAACTCCCTGGGCGGCGGCCGGTTCTCCCTGCTGGGTTCCGTAATCGGCGCATATACCATCCAGGCCCTGACCACCACCCTCTATGCCATGAGCGTGCCCGCGGACCAGATTCCGGTATACAAGGCTATTGTGGTTATACTGATTGTGGCTGTACAGTCAGAGGAGCTTAAGAAATTCAGGAAACGTCTGGCATCCAGACATGCGTCCGGGAATGTGGAAGGGGGAGTGGCATAATGAAAAACAAAAGTGAAAAGAAAAAGCTGGACGGCAACTCCTTCCTGCTGGCTGTCACTATCATACTATTCTTTGTAATGTACATAGTCGGCATCATCATGTTTGGCGGAAGGGGATTTGCAAAGGTACAGAACTTCCTCAACCTGTTCATATCCAACGCTGGCCTGATTGTGGTGGCAACAGGCATGACAATTGTCATGATCACAGGCGGCATCGATATTTCCGTTGGTTCCGTGGTGGCCATGGTGTGCATGATGCTGGCCTGGATGATGGAGAGGGGGAATATCGGTGCGTTTCCGGCCATCCTTATTGTTCTGGTCACGGGATGTATATTCGGCCTGGTACAGGGCTTTCTGGTGGCCTACCTTAAGATACAGCCCTTTATCGTGACCCTGGCGGGCATGTTCTTCGCGAGAGGCATGACCTCCATTATCAGCCAGGAGATGATCAGCATTACCAACAAGACGTTTACCGGCATTGCCACATTCAAGATGTATCTGCCCTTTGGAGGTTATCTGAATAAGAAGGGAGTCATGATTTACCCTTACGTATACCCAAGCGTTATCATCGCTCTCGTGGTTCTGGCCATTGTATTTGTAGTTCTTAAGTATACCAAGTTCGGCCGTTCTATTTACGCCATTGGCGGAAATGAACAGTCTGCCCTGCTGCTGGGACTGAATGTGAGAAGAATCAAGCTTCAGGCTTATGTGCTGGACGGATTTCTGGCAGGACTGGGCGGCCTCTTGTTCTGCATGAACACATGCTCCGGTTTCGTGGAGCAGGCCAAGGGATTTGAGATGGACGCCATCGCATCCTCGGTCATCGGCGGAACTCTTCTGACAGGCGGTGTGGGAAATGTAATCGGAAGCCTTTTCGGAGTATTGATTAAGGGTACCATTGAATCCTTCATAACCTTCCAGGGCACCCTTTCCTCCTGGTGGGTGAGAATTACCATTGCGGCCCTTCTCTGTTTCTTCATCGTGCTTCAGAGCCTGATCGCGTCCCTGAAGAGAAAGAACAAGTAACAGGAAACAGCGGTGCCCTGCCGCCAGGCAAAAGTAAACAAAAAACGGTTAAAAATTTAACGGAACATTGAGCCAGCAAGCAGGCCGTCGGCTTGCTGGCTTTTTTGCGTCCGGGGAACAGGATTCGGAACTATTGACATGGTGAAACGAGTCGCTTTTAGATGAAAATGAAAAAAATGACGTTAAAGTTGTATGTACAAGAATAAAATATATAAAAAAGTTCTAAATACCTATTGACAAACGTGTAACAAAAATGTATAGTGTATTTAAAGAAAAACGCAAGAAATATTGGCGAAACTCACAATGAAGATGAAGTAAAACCTACAAAAATGCAAAATAATTCAAATGAACCAGGGGGGATGGGACAAGGGTTAGCTGAATTAACGAAAGTACAAGCTTGTGAACATGTACACAAGTTGTATGTATAAATTAAACCATGGGAGGTAACATATGAAACGAAAAATTTTAAGCATGATTCTGGGGACGGCAATCGCAGCTTCACTGTTAACAGGATGCGGCGGCTCACAGCAGGCAGCGGCAACCACAGCGGCAGGGGACACCACAGCAGCGGCGGCAGATTCCACCGCGGTAGCTGACGCGGCTGCAGAGGCAGCCAAGGCAGCAACCGGGGAAGGCAAGAAGGTAGGCGTGGCCATGCCTACACAGTCATCCGAGCGCTGGATTAACGACGGCGCCAACATGAAAAAGCAGCTGGAAGCTCTCGGATATGAGGTAGACCTTCAGTATGCAGAGGATGATGTACAGATGCAGGTTTCCCAGATTGAGAACATGATTGCGTCCGGCGTTAACTGTCTGGTAATCGCCTCCATCGACTCCTCCGCGCTTGTAAACGCAGAGGAGCAGGCTAAGAACGCAGGCATCCCCATCATTGCTTATGACCGTCTTCTGATGGATACCGACGCAGTTTCCTACTATGCAACCTTTGACAACAAGGGAGTTGGTACTGCAATCGGCAACTACATAAAGGAAGCAAAGGACTTAGACGCAGCCAAGGCAGCCGGCGAGTCCTACACCATCGAGTTCTTCATGGGCTCACCTGATGACAACAACGCTCTGTTCCTGTACAACGGACTGATGGAAGTCCTTCAGCCATACCTGGATGACGGGACACTGGTCTGCAGGTCAGGGCGTACCTCCTTCGAGGATACATGTATCCTGAGATGGTCCCAGGAAACAGCACAGCAGAACTGCGAGAACTACCTGACCGGTTTCTATGCTGACGAGAAGTTAGACATCTGCGCAAGCGCGTTTGACGGTTTCGCATACGGCTGTAAGGCTGCTCTGGAAGGCGCCGGCTACAAGGTTGGCGAGGACTGGCCTCTGATTACAGGACAGGATGCTGAGCTGATGGCAGTTAAGAACATCATCTCCGGTTACCAGACAGCAACCATTTACAAAGATACACGTCTCCTGGCTGAGAAGTGCGTAACCATGGTACAGGCTGTTCTGGAAGGCGCGGAGCCGGAAATCAACGACACCGAACAGTACAACAACGGCAAGGTTGTGGTTCCTGCTTACCTGTGCACACCGGTAGCAGTAGACAAGGACAATTATAAGGAAATTATCGTAGACGGCGGCTACTACACAGAGGAGCAGCTGGCACAGTAAAGATGATTCGGGCGGCGGCATAGGTTCCGCCGCCCGATTGCGCTTTTTACAGAGTATCTTTCAAGAAAAGGAGTTGAAAAGATGTCCGAACATATTTTGGAGATGAACCACATCACGAAGGAATTCTCGGGCGTAAAGGCCTTGGACGATGTCAATATCAAGGTAAAACGCGGAGAAATCCATGCGCTGTGCGGTGAGAACGGGGCTGGAAAGTCCACCCTGATGAATGTTCTGTCCGGCGTTTACCCCTTTGGTTCATACAGCGGGGATATCGTGTATAACGGCAATGTGTGTCAGTTCCACAGCATCAAGCAGTCTGAGGCAAAGGGCATTGTTATCATCCACCAGGAGCTGGCCCTGAGCCCGTACATGTCGGTGGCTGAGAACGTGTTTCTGGGAAATGAGCAGAAAGCAGCCAAAGGTATCATTGACTGGACACTTACCCATAAGAAGGCCCAGGAAATGCTTGAAAAGGTTGGACTGGGAGGCGAAAACCTGAACGCGCCCATCAGCAGCTGGGCGTGGGAAAACAGCAGCTGATAGAGATTGCCAAGGCCATGGCCAAGAAGGTGGAGCTGCTGATTCTGGATGAGCCCACAGCCGCACTCAACGACGAAGAGAGCCGCCGGCTTCTGGACATCATGCTGGACCTTAAATCCCATGGAATCACCAGCATAATTATCTCCCATAAGTTGAACGAAATCAGTTATGTGGCTGATTCCATTACCGTTATCCGTGATGGAAAGACCATTGAGACCCTGGAGAAGGGCAGAGATGAATTTACGGAAGACCGCATCATCAAAGGCATGGTGGGCCGCGAGCTGACCAACCGTTACCCGGAACGGCACTGTGAAATTGGTGATACGATTTTCGAGATAAAGGACTGGAATGTGTACCATCCCGACGACGCCCAGAGACAAATCATCAAGGATGTTTCCCTTCATGTGCGCAAAGGCGAGGTAGTGGGCCTGGCAGGACTTATGGGCGCGGGACGGACCGAGCTGGCCATGAGTATATTCGGCAGGTCCTACGGACAGAAAATCAGCGGCACCATTAAGATAAACGGCAGGGAAGTACATATAAAGGACGTAAAGGACGCCATCAACAACAAGCTGGCATACGTGTCCGAGGACAGGAAGAACTATGGACTTGTGCTTATCAAGGATATCAAGTGGAACATGACCCTGTCCGCCATGAGGAATTTCTTTTCCAAGAACGGCGTTCTCAATGAAAATGATGAGATTCTGGCTGCGGAGGATTACAAGAAGAAAATTAACATCAAGTCTAATTCCATTAACCAGACCGTTGGCTCCTTATCGGGCGGCAACCAGCAGAAGGTGGTTCTCGCCAAGTGGATGCTGACACAGCCGGATGTGCTGATTCTTGATGAGCCTACCAGGGGTATCGACGTAGGCGCCAAGTATGAGATTTACTGCGTCATAAATGAACTGGCAAAGTCAGGCAAAGCGGTAATTGTCATCTCCTCTGAGCTGCAGGAGGTAATCGGTACCTGTGACCGTGTATATGTGATCAACGAAGGACGGATTGCAGGAGAACTGACCAAGGAAGAGGTAACCCAGGAACGAATCATGAAATGTATTATGGCGGATAATGGAAAGGAAGCATAGAGATGGATAAGAAGAAAGCAGTTAATATTGATATGAAGCAGTATGGCATGGTACTTGCTTTAATCGCGGTGTTCTTGATTTTCGCAGTCATGACCGGCGGAAAGAATATGTCGCCGGCCAACATCAACAACCTGATCATGCAGAACGGATATGTGGTTATCCTGGCAGTTGGTATGCTGTTATGCTGTCTGACAGGAAACATTGACCTGGGCGTCGGCTCTATCGTGGCCCTGTGCGGCGCAACCGTAGGTATCCTGATGATTGACTGCCACACCAATATGTGGGTCGCCATCCTGGCTGCCCTGGCAGTAGGCGTCCTGGCCGGTATGTTCGTGGGGCTGTTCGTATCCAAACTGAGCATTCCGCCCTTTATCGTGACCCTGGCAACCATGCTTATGGGACGCGGACTTACATACACCCTGTTAAAGGCCCAGACAAAGGGACCCCTTCCCACCAGTTATACTTACATCGGCGCAGGCTTTCTGCCAACTGTGAAGATTCCCTTTGGAAACGGCACCCTGGACGTGGTTTCCATTATTGTGGCAGGCATTGCCACGGTACTGGTGATCATGGCAGAGCTTAAGAGCATTAACACCAAGAAGAAATATGGTTTCCCCATCAACCCATTGTGGCAGATTATTATAAAGGAAGCCGTCATACTGATGATTGTATGGTTCTTCTTCTACAAGCTGTCACGCTACAACGGCATACCGTTTGTACTGGTAATCATGGGCGTTCTGGTTGGCCTGTATCATTTCATCACCAGCAAGACCGTTGCCGGACGCCAGATATACGCCCTGGGCGGCAACGCCAAGGCGGCAAAGCTTTCCGGTATCAATACTGAGAAAGTGTTCTTCTGGGTATACACCAACATGGGTATTTTAAGTGCCATTGCAGGTATCGTGCTTTCCGCACGTAATGCATCCGCAACCCCCAAGGCCGGAGACGGTTTCGAGATGGATGCCATCGCCTCCTGCTACATCGGCGGCGCGGCCACCAGCGGCGGTATCGGAACCATTATCGGAGCCGTGGTAGGTGCTTTCATCATGGGTATTCTGAACAATGGCATGTCCCTCTATGGATGGTCCACCGATATCCAAAAAATCGTAAAAGGCGCTGTACTTTTAGGTGCAGTTACGGTAGACTTGTTATCAAAGAGGAAAAAAGGATAGGTTTTGATTATGGGTACACAGGAGCTGAAATATAAGGAAGTCTATAACTGGGTGTTGGACAACATTAACAGCGGGGCTTTGAAGGTGGGCGAGAAGCTGCCTTCGGAGAATGAACTCAGCGAGCGTTTCGGGCTGAGCCGCCAGACGGTGCGCCATGCCGTGGATATTCTGGAGCAGCAGAAGCTGGTCCTGAGGGTGCGGGGAAGCGGTACTTATGTGGGCGGCAACGGCAAGACGGAGCGCCAGGAACGGTACATGAACATCGCTGTAATCAGTACCTATGTGGACAGCTATATTTTCCCTCCTGTGGTGAGAGGAATCGAGAGGGTTCTCTCAAAAAGAGGTTACACCACCCAGATTGCCTTCACCGGCAACCGGGTGAGCAGGGAACAGGACATATTGAATAATCTTATCGACAAAGACATCATAGACGGACTGATTGTGGAGCCGGCCAAAAGCGCTCTCCCCAATCCAAACCTGCATTACTACCAGGAGCTTAAGGAACGGGGAATCCCGATTCTGTTCTTCAACAGCCGGTATCCGGAACTGGAGCTGCCCTGCGTGTCCATGAACGACGAGCAGGTGGGCAAGAAGGCCGTGGAATATCTGATTAAGAACGGCCACCAAAACATCGGAGGCGTGTTCAAAAGCGACGACGGACAGGGGCATTTGAGGTACAAAGGGTTCCTGTCAGGCATGCTGGAGGCGGGAATCAAGGTTAAGGATGCCAATGTGGTATGGCTGGACACGGAAGATTTCCTTGACCTGGACCAGTGGTCGGATTACCTGTTCCACAGGCTGGAGGGCTGTACGGGAGTGGTGTGCTACAACGATGAGGTGGCGTATGTGCTGTCAGGTCTCTGCGAGAAGCGGGGCATTGTCATACCGGACC
>ERZ838225.2016-NODE-2016-length-12535-cov-39.700721_pt1 | contig 12535 bp, 15 predicted proteins | sample MGYA00519684_ERZ838225 | MGnify/ENA primary metagenome ERZ838225 (study PRJEB31850, sample SAMEA3708829) | human gut metagenome | biome: human gut; feature: human-associated habitat; material: faeces | place: China | collected 2014 ...
AATATCCTAGTTATTATATAAATAACTAAATAAAAATAGTTAATGAAACTAAAAGTTTCAGCTTCATTAACTATTTTTTACTTTGTAGATAACCGCACTTGAAAAACATTAAGTTTTTCAGTGCCCTCGAAAATCTATGGCTCTTTTTTAGTGCTTTTATATGAGCACTAAATTACGATTGTATCATTATGATATTACTTAGTAACAGCTAATAGCTTTTCAACTACTTCAATATCTGCTGGAATCCATTTTTGTGATGCTAACTGTTCTAATGAAACCCACTTTGCATCATTATGAGCATTTAAGCTTAATGTACCTCCGCATATTTCACAAATAAAGCAATGCATTATTAAATGAAAGCTAGGATAATCATACTCTACAGTAGTTAGATAGTTTAGATTAGTAATATCTAATTCTAACTCTTCTTTTATTTCTCTTATTAATGCCTTTTCCTGAGTTTCCCCTACTTCTACTTTTCCTCCTGGAAATTCCCACATATCAATAAATTCCCCATAGCTTCTTTTAGTGATAAATATTTTATCATCCTTTTTTATTATTGCTGCAACTACTTCTATTGTCTTCATTTGTTCTTACCTTTCCATATTACTCATAACTTTAAGATGAGTTTTATTGACCAAAAATATCTTCAAGTTTTATTTTTAAATCATCAAATACAACACTATTATAAACCTCATTATTTTCAAACACCTTAGGTGTTCCATAATGTCCATTAATTAATCTATATTGTGTTATTGATCCGCTTGGTTCAACAATATTATATTCTAACACTCCAAATTTTTTATATATTCTAGCTTTTATAAAATAATCATTATCAGAATACTTTTCAGATACCACTTCAAAAATAATCTTAGGAGTTTATATGAAACTTTCTCCTAAAGTTTTAGCATCCTCACACATCACAAAAACATCTGGTAAAAAATTATACTGTTCACTTTCATTTTTAAATATAACTTCTATTTGTTCTGCAAAAGGCTCACATTTACTTCCCTCTAAATATATATCTAATTTCGTTAATATTTTTCTAACAACTCTATTATGTTGTCTAGATGTTCTTGAACTAAATAAAATTTCTCCATTTAAATATTCACATACACCATCATACTTACTTTGAATTTCTTCAAATTGCTCTAATGTAATAAATACATTTCTTATTGGCTCCATTACTTGTACTCCTTCCGATAAACTCTCAAATTATAAAAACTATAATAATTATATCATATAAGCTAATTTCATATTATTAATTTTAGCCTTTTTATTTTTTTCTTATTGTAAATATAAAAAACCTAAAGATATAATCCTTATTTATTATTATGTAAAAAAACATGCGGGGTTAATCCATATTTCGTATTAACCCTGCATGTCTTTTTTTATCTTACTATATTCTTTAATTTTTCATCTAATTCTTCTTCAGATAAGTCTTTTATTTTATCAATATCATAATAGAAATTTTCATATCTAAATTTACTTGCTCTATCAATACCAAAAGCATTTGATAAATCCTCTAAGAAATCTATTTCAGTATTTTCATACTCTCCATCTACTAGAGCTAATCCTAACAATTCAAAATAAACTATGTTTTTTACTCTTTCAGATGCTTCTACTAATACTTTTTTAGCATCGTCTACTTCCATTGAATTTACTGCATTAGTTATTCAATGCTTTTGAATATCTATCAATTATTTGCTTCTCTTTTACATCAATATTTCCATCTACGCTTATAAATTCAGTAGCTAATTTTAAAAAAGCTTGCGCCTCTTTTTCGTTTAGTTCTTTTAATAACATCTCTAATCTCCTTCCTTTATCTTCAACTTATATTATACCTGTTTTTACTTTTAAAATCTTCTAAATATATTTTTTAGAAAACTTCCACTCTAATTATATTTCTACAAGCATTCTTTTATTACATTTACTTATACTATACCATTCACAATTTCCACATATATCGTCCATAATTTCCTTAGTAATATGACTCTTTATGTACCTTATTAAAGATTCATATTCATATATTTTTTCTTCTAACTCAAAATATTTTATTACTTTATTATCAATAATATTAACAGTATCTGATTTGCATATATTATTTTCAGATAAATTAGGGCACTTACTACATATATCATCTTCTGAAAATATCAACTGTACTTGTACTTTTTCATTTTTTATTGATTTAACTATTTCAGTCATATTTTCGACAAACTCTCTACTATATCCTTTTCCGCTATATCCTTGAGTACATAACAAATGATGTGGTCTAAGCTTTATCATAACTAATAATTCCTCTTATTGATTTATGATTTCTTAACATGGAACCAATTATAGTTGCTAATACGGCTTTAATTACACCTACTAAAATAAATGGTAATACGCATACTAAAAAAGCATTATACATATTTGAGCTTGTTACTAATGAAAATTGAATAGCTCCCAGTAGGTAGTTAGGAATTGAACCTAATATCATTGCTAAAAAAATTAAAATTTTGTTGTCTGTTCTTTCACAAATTAACCCTATAATAAAACTCATAATTGGAAAAGATAAAATAAAACCTCCTGTTGCTCCTACTATTGCACCAATTCCTGCTGAAAATCCCGAAAATACCGGTAATCCAATTGCGCCCATTAATACATAAACCAATATTGATATAAATCCTTTTTTACTACCTAAAAGTATTCCTGCTAAAGAAACAGCAAATGTTTGTAATGTTAATGGTACTCCCCCTGGTAAAGGTATTGAAATTTGTGCAAGTATTGCTGTTATTGTTGCAAATATACCACAATATACAATATCTAAAGTTTTTCTTTTCATAACAATTCTCCTTAACTTTAAATTGTTAACTATTTTAAATATTTTGGTTTACAAATATTTTATAATACAAACTTTTCTAAGTCAAACTTTTTTGTTTTATAATAAGGCTCTGTTTTAATTGAGTGTTGATATGTGATACTTTTCCGAAAATAGGTTATACTATAGATATACTCAAATTTTGGAGGTATCACTATGAGCAATGTAACATCAGTATTAACACAAGCAAAAGCCTTATCTGAACAAGAACAACAAGAATTATTAACTCAATTAGAAGAACATCTTGTTTTAGGTTCTCAAGTTGCACAAGTAACTAAAGAAGTTAAAGAAATGAGATTTTCTAAGGGTAGAGTTTGCTGTCATTGTAACGGTACTGATGTGGTTAGGAATGGTAAAAATAAAGGTGTGCAAAGGTATTTATGTAGAAGTTGCAAAAAATCCTTCTCTGATTTAACTAATTCTGCCACTTATAAAAGCAAAAAAACTTTAGATAAATGGCTTAGATATGCTAAATGTATGTTAAATGGATACTCCATAAGGAAATCTGCTGAAATCGTAGAAATTAATATTGCAACATCCTTTTACTGGCGACATAAAATACTTAACTGTATTAGCGAGTTTCTTGGTATCGGCTCTGTTGATGGTCTTGTTGAAGCAGATGAGGTGTTTTTTGCTTATTCCTATAAAGGGACTAAACCTACAAATATGCCAAGACCTTCTCGTCATAGAGGAAAAGAAGTTAAAAAGCGTGGAATTAGTAAAGAGCAGGTGTGCGTTGCAACTGCTCTTGATAGGCAAGGTAATTTAATTATAGAATTATTATGCACTGGTAGAATGACTTCTGACGAATTAGAGCGTCTATATGGCAATCGTATAGGGGAGCATTCTATTCTATGTACAGATTCACACAAAAGTTATATTCAGTTTGCCACAGATATGCAATTAGAACATAAGAGAATTAAACGAGGTAGACATAAAGAAGATATATACCATATTCAACACATCAATAGCCTTCACTCCAATTTAAAAAGATGGATGAGTAGGTTTAACGGAGTTGCAACAAAATACCTAAGTAACTACCTAAAATGGAATAAGTGGATAAATACATTTAGTACCGAAAAAGAGACTGTAAAAACTAAAAATTTGATAGTTCATAGTAATATACCTCATAATTATACTATGATAAAGGATTTTAAGAGGATAAAACCTCTATTTGTATAAATATAGGTTTATTAACAAAGGAGATTAATAACATGATAAACAAACTAAAAAAAATACTAGAACCCATTATAGGTTATGGAATTGTATTCATAGTTTTAATAGCAGTTATTTCTGTCATTGCCATATTGGGAGGCGGCATAATGAGATTATTTGGTTTCGAGTATACTTCTGTAAAGAGTATTATTATATTTTTTACTATAGTAACCATAGTAGGATTTCCAATAGAAACTCTTGCTTTATCCTTTCCGAAAGCATTGTTATCACTAGATAAAATCACTATAAAATTAGCAAAGATACTATTCGTTATATTAGACACACTATCAACTATGCTTACAATGTCTTTGATTGATTATTTTATGGGAAGTGTATCTGCATCAGATATATCTATATTTGTAATATCATTTATAATTGCACTTTTATCAATGAAAGATTTGAACGAATAATTATATTTTATCGGTTAGATTTAATTTACAATATTAATCTATTATGATTAACATATAAAAGTGGACAACCTATTGATTGTCTACTTTTATATGACCTATTATCAACATTGGTTTAAAACAGAGCCTATAATAAAAATATAATACTATTGCAAAATTCACAAATTAGTTTTTTAATCATTTCACCTTTAACAATATTATTTATCCATGCTTCACAAATATCATTAAGACCATAATATATTCCCGCTAATCCTCCAACTACAGCTGCTGTAGTATCTGTATCACTACCTAAATTTACTCTTGTAATACTGTGTCTTTATAATTATCATTATTAAAAAAACACCATAAACTTGCTTCAATAGTATGAACTACATATCCTGATGAATTAATATTACATAACTTTTCATTTCCTATATTGCCTTGCAATACTCTTTCTAAAGTTTTTAAAGCTTCTAAATACTGATCATCTTTATAATAATTTAATATTACCTTTTTCATTTTTTCATAAGCTTCTTCTTTGCTATAACCATTAATAAGATTAATTGCAAACTCTACATATATTGAACAAGCTATCTTTGATATATTATGTCTATGTGTTATAGATGAAACATCATGAATTGTTTTAAACTTTTTATCTGAATCCTTCTCATATTTAAGATAAAAAGCTAATGGTAGTATTCTCATTAATGAACCATTTCCATTATCGTATTTTGATGCTCCACCTGCTTCTGTTACCTTTACTCCAGCCTCTATGTTATAAATAGCTTTTCTTGTAGTATTTCCAACATCAAAAGCTACTCCATATGGAGTCATAAATCCATATCTATACCATTTTACAAAATTATTTGCTATTTCATTTAAGTCATATCCCTTAATTAAATTATCTACTAAACATAATGTCATTGAAGTATCATCTGACCATGTTCCTTTTGGTTGATTATGTGTACCATCTGATCTCATATCTATTACAGGATTTTTTTCTAACTCTTCTCTATCTTGAAATTCAACTGGCACTCCTAATGCATCACCAACTATTAATCCCCAAAGGCCCCCTTTTATAGCATCTATTATTTTTTTATTCATCTCATTACCCTCCATAATATTAATTTTTTATATTATTATAAAAATATATTAAAGGCTCTGCAGTAATGCAAAGCCTTTATTTTTCATTTATCTTTTCTTTATATTCTTTTAATTCCTCACTAATATAAATTCTATATTAACCCATTTCAGATATTTTTTACCTTCCTTAAATATCTTCATTTAGCTCATAAAACCCTTTATAAATAATAAAAATTCTTTTTTTATGTCATTATTTTCTTCTAAAAATTCAATTAAAACTTCTATCTTAGGCTGTTTATATCTATGTCCAATTCTATTTCTTAATAATCTAGCTGAATTTAAATGATTAGCAAATTTATCAGTAAGAACATTTTTATCTTTTAATAACTTTATAGCTGAATCTATAGTGATTCCTATTTTATAAATATTATATTCTTTTAAAAGCATTGATATAAAATCTTCATATAAAATAAACATACTCAAATATTTATATTTAAGACTATTGGAAAGTTCTTTTTTTAATAGTTCATTATCAGAATATACTTGTATAAACTTTAAAGATTCCTCAATATCCTTATACTCTAATTCTAGATCATATAGTAACTTTTTTAATCTATCTTTATTCACTATCTAAAACCACCTTATCTAATCTGCTCCAAAATTCAATATTTTCTTTAAATAATTGATCATAATAATTGAATTTTTCATTATATTTATCATCTTTTATTATTATCATTTCACTATTTAAAGCTTCTATCTTAATTAGATTTTCTATATCTTCATCATTAATATCTATTAAATCTATACTTCTTTCTAAAAAATCTTCAAGTTCCAATGTCAAATTCAAATCTAAATTAGATGATATTTTATTATCTCCTATAATTGCTATATCAATATCCGACTCTTCGTTAAATTCATCTTTAGTTAAGCTTCCAAAAATAATTACATTTCTTATATTATGTTTTAAGAATATATCTTTAAACTCTTTACTTTTTACTAAAGTTAAAATCTCATCCTTAGAATTATTTCCGAATATATTTCTATTAAAACTCAAGTCAACTTCCCTCCAAATCAATATTAATATAACATCCTCTTTTTTTGTTACATTTATTATTCACTACTAATTATAACACTTACATAATAGTTTTTCATTAATTTGATAATATATTTATACAAGCATATTTTGTACCATTATATTAAAATTATTCATTAAATATACTGTATTTAACGTTCCAACATATTAAATACCTTATTAATAGAAATACATTTAGCATATCTATCATTCCACATAAATTCATTATAATATTTATAACTTTGCTCTCCACTAAAAAAGTCATTATCAACAGTTGAGTTAGCATAGCTTGGTACAATCATATTAAGTCCATGTTCAAAACCACACTTTATGGTAGCATCTATACATTTATCAGTTTGAAGTCCAACAACAATTATATCCTTTTCACCTTTTTCTCTTAAATATTCTAACAAACCAGTTCCTCTAAATGAACTATTTACATTTTTTACAAACACTTTTTCTTGTTCCATAGGCTTAAATTCTTCATAAACTTCAAATCCATCTTTTCCTTTTGTTAAATCACTTTCTAATCCATCATCATGTATTACATATAATACTTCAATGTTATTTTTTCTTGATGTATTAATTAATTCCCTAATATTTGTAACAAAATTTTCAAAATTATATAATTTACTATTTACTAATAATTTTTGTGTATCAACAACTAATAAAACCATTTATGTACTCCTCCATCACTTCATCAAATCCCCATTTATCTATGTATTATCAGAAAAATTATTAATTCACATTATAATACAATTGTTAATAAAATCCAAATGCTCAATAACATTTTATAGGTTTCTTAACAATAGTGTAAGTATTGCAAGAATAATTATAATAAAACCAGTTAAAATTAATGAAATTGATTCTCTTTTCTTATTCTTGAGATATGAGGAATATCCATTTAATATACTATATACTCCACCTATTAATACTGCCATTGACAGAGCAACATCAGAATCTATAATATTGAATAAACCTAACATTAATAAAATAATACTTACTATTGGCAATAATATCTTAATTCCTTTTTTCATGTAATCAATCCCCCTTTTAAATCTAAAACTTTATTTATGCATAATTTAATACAATTCTTCAATACTGTACACTTTTATTATACATAATTACTAATTATAATTCTGTAAAATTAGGGATATTGGAAAAATATTGTTTTATATCATTTTTAACATTTTCTATCTATAATTAGATACAAAAGTTCTATATCTCTTCTTATAAATTGTCTATTAATCTAAAAGAATTACCTATATTTTTTTTATTTATTATTATCTTTCTACATTACTTATAACTTTAATATTAATTTTATTTATCATAATATCTATTATTGCCCCTACTATAATTCCAATTGTATAACATACTAGATCACTCCATAAGAATCCAAAACCTAATATTAGCCCTCCTAAAGTTGTATTTCTTATAGCATCTATCCAAGCTGCATGATATAACTGACTTATTTCTATGCTATATGATAAAATTATTGCCCAGGAAATAATAAATATTGTCGATTTTTTATTAAATATAAATGCAATAATTAAAAACACCATAAGTGCCCATAATATATCTCCTGAATATAATTCTATTATTTTAGGTAAGTCATTTATTTTTCTTGATAATAATCCTAATATCATAACTATTATTGTTAATAGTAAATATAATAATCTATTTCTTCTCAAGTAACCTCTCCCCAAATACCCTTAAATTATAATACTTTTATTAGCTTTATTAATCATACTTGCTGGAATTTCTTCATGAAGCTTCCATACAAAGCTAATAGGTTTATCACCACTATGACTTCTGTATTCACATGTACCTAAATAAGTAAATGGTGATGTAAGTCCATCTCTAGTTTTATATTCTCTAACAAAAAGAGCTATCTTATTACCAGTTTTTAAATGATTGATATATCTTTGTCCTGTTGTACTTTGTATTGATGTTTTACTTTGAGTTTGCCAGTGAAATAACTTTTCATTAATTGCATAATCTTCATAGAGTGTAGATGGTGAAAAGTCTTTATCACTCTTATTTAATGTTATAAAGAATATATCAGTTTTCTTACCTTCAAAATACTTAACACCTTCTCTAAAAGCTGGCTTTTTCTCTTCATTAAAGTATCCAAAAGCAGCCATAATTACATCTGTTGTATAATCACAATGTAAATCTAAAGGACAATCAAAGCCTAAATCAACTTTCTTATCTATAAATTCAATATGTTTATAATTATAGCTTAATATATCAGAAACTTCTTTCATCATAGTTTTATTAGTAAGTAACTTATTAATTCCTTCATTTATAGATGTTAATCCTACTTTATTAGGTGCATCATTATAGAAAATATAATACACCATATTTAACATTAACTTTTCTTCATTATTAAAATCAACTTCTGAAATATTATCATAGTTATTAATTATATTAATAATAAACTCTATGAATCTTCTTGAATTAATAAATAATAAATTATATAGCTTTTTAGTTATTATATCTTCATTTTCATCATAAAAATCTTCTTTTTCTTCTGCAAGTACACACATTCTTGAAAAGCTTCTGTCTTTAGACTTTCCATAAAAATCTGTTAATGATAGATTATGATAATCTAAAAAGTTTTCTAAAGTTAATTCTAAGTCTGTATCACCTTTAAATGTTCTAAGCTTACTTATTAAATTTGTTTTTGTATTAGCTGCAGATTTTATATTTCTTAAAATATATTCTTTAGCTTCTTTTTCTAATTGAATATAACATCCCTTAGGTAAAGTTAAAAATCCATTTTCAATATACTCTTTTACAGATTTATTACTTCTACCAATTAGTGATCTAAACTTTTCCTCAAAGTTATAATTTTTATGTGCTTGCCCAACATAATCAAGAACAGTTAAACATTCTTTTCCTTCACTAAGTCTTAATCCTCTTCCTAGCTGTTGTAAGAATACAGTTAAACTTTCTGTTGGTCTTAAAAATAAAATAGTATTAACTTCTGGAATATCGACACCTTCATTATATATATCAACAACAAAAATAAACTTTATTTCTCCATTAACTAATCTTTCCTTAGCATTATTTCTATCCTCTTTTTTACTTTCATCTGTTAATGATAATGATGGAATTCCAGCTTCATTAAATCTTAAAGCCATAAATTTTGCATGTTCTTTACTTACACAGAATCCTAGCCCTACTACTTCATTTATATCTGTAATATATTTATTTAAACTTGTAAGTATATTATTAACTCTTATATCATTACCTGTATAAACTTTATCTAATTCACTTATATTATAGCCTTTTCTTTGCCATTTAAGCTTGGATAAATCTACTGAATCAGATACTGCAAAATATTGAAATGGACTTAATAACTTTCTATCTATTGCTTCTGGTAATCTTATTTCTCCTGATATTCTATCTTCAAAATATTTAAATATATCTTTATTATCATTTCTTTCAGGAGTTGCAGTTAATCCTAATAATACTTTAGGCTTATAATAACTTAATAATCTTTGATATGATGGTGCGGCTGCATGGTGGAATTCATCAACTATAATAAAATCATAGTAATCTTCTGATGTTATTTCACATAAGTCTTTGCTATTTAAACTTTGTATAGAAACAAATAAATGATCTAAGGTTTCTGGAGTTCTTCCTCCTACCATCAATTCACCAAAATTATTATTTTTTAATATTGCTCTAAAGGTATCTCTTGCTTGTTTTAATATTTCTTCACGATGAACTACAAATAATAACCTATTAGCCTTCCCCCTATTTTCTTTACAAAAATCTCTATAATCAAAGGCTGAAATTACGGTTTTACCTACACCAGTTGCAGCAATAACTAAGTTTCTATTTTTATTGAAAATCTTCCTTTCAACTTGTAATTTTTCTAATATTTCTTTTTGATAAGCATATGGTCTTATATCAAATGTAAAGTTTAAATCATTATTACTATCTTTTTGTTCTTTTCTTAAGGATATTTGTAATCTTCTTTTATCTTCTTCTGTTCCATTGTAAGAAACAAATTCAGAATCATTCCAATAGCTTTCAAAGGTAGCTTCAAACTTCTTTATAATATCAAAGGAATCTTGTTCTGTTATTTTTAAATTCCATTCTAATCCTGAAGTTAATGCAGCATTTGAAAGATTTGATGAACCTATATATGCAGTAGTAAAGCCTGTTTCTCTTTTAAACATATAAGCTTTTGCATGAAGTCTTGTTCTATCTGTATCATAAGAAATTTTAATTTCTGTATTAGGTAGTTTACTTAACTCTTCAATAGCCTTAACATCTGTAGCTCCCATATATGAAGTAGTTATTATTCTTAATTTTTTATTATTGTTTATTGTTGCTTCCTTTAAGCTTTCAATAATACATCTTATTCCACTCCACTTTACAAAGGAAACTAATAAATCTATAGAATCACAGGATAGTATTTCTTTATTTAATTCTCCTAACATGTTAGGCTCTTGTCCTGATCCTGTGAATAGTGAACTTTGTGATAATGGAGTTACTGGTCTTGTTGCTTTTTTGCTGTTTAATGCTCTTTTATTATTTACTTTTGAATATAAAGCTGTTAGCATTTCTCCATTTTTATCTATTTCATATTTTTTAATGTCTTCTTCATTTGACACTTTGCTTAATATGTTAATTATGTCATTACATGCTTCTATTTGTTTTATTAGTTTTTCGCTATCTTCTTTTTCTTTATCTCTGATGTAGTTTAGGGATTTTCTTATTATTTGTGATATGTATTGTGAAAGGATTGCTTTTGCTTCTTCTTTATCTATTTTATCTTTATCTATAATGAATTTTTCTTGTTCTAGGTTGTTTAGTTGTTGTTGTATTTCTTTGTTTATTATTTGTTCGTATAGACCTTCTTTCAATTTTGCTCCCTCCATTGTTAGTTGTTTATATTTTAATTTTATCATAGATGTCTATAAGATTTATATTTGAGTATAATAAAAAGCCACATTTCTGCAACTTTTATTATATTATGCTATGGTGAAAGCAATACGTGGCCATTAAAATCATCTAAATCATTTATTCAAAATATTTATAATATAATCTAGTTTGCTCTTCATTAGCAAATCCATTATCAATATTATACTTTAACTTTTTATTCATAATCTCCCTAGCATTATCACGTATTATTTTTAAATAATTCTCATTTCTCATAACATTCATCCAATTTAAATTATCTAATGCTATTTTTTCATAATCAAATTTACTTGAATTTATAATGAACTCTAATACATCATTATATTTAATATACTTTTCAAATTTAAATATATTTACGCCTTTATCCAATAAAAATAATACTATAACATTATCTAGCATACTTTCTAGTGGATCCAGAAAACTTGTAAAACCTTGATTGTTTATCCTATCTGAGTCATATTTACTTAAATTATCAACTATTTTACTCTCTATTACTTCATTATATTCAATTACATTATCAAAAATAAAATTTATTATTGTATCTATATTAATATTATCTATATTACTTAATATATTATTTCTTATACTTTCCTTTTGTTCGTTAGAAATTAACTTACTTAATCCTGATATATATTTAATGTTATCTTCTCCTATTATCTTATCTATTTTATTCTTATATAAATTATATGAAAAAGGCTTAACACTACTTAAAAAACTAAATATAGTTCTTGTTTTACCCTCCCATTCTAATTGAAGATATACCTTCTCTGTAAATAATTCATTAATAACTAATTCAAAAGAATTCTTATTTATTACTTTACTATTTCTATTAATAAAACAATTAAAATCTTCACTTATTTCAGCAAAAATATATGGATGTAAATTTTCATCTTTATTTATTAGTACGTCTTCTAATATTTCTACAACCCTTGTATTTTATACTTAACTTGTGTGCCAAATTTTCATTAAAAAGTCAGCCATCAA
>ERZ838225.2036-NODE-2036-length-12360-cov-7.365868_pt1 | contig 12360 bp, 9 predicted proteins | sample MGYA00519684_ERZ838225 | MGnify/ENA primary metagenome ERZ838225 (study PRJEB31850, sample SAMEA3708829) | human gut metagenome | biome: human gut; feature: human-associated habitat; material: faeces | place: China | collected 2014 ...
TTGAGGAGAATGTTTATATAAGCACATTAAATTATTGAGTTTATGAAATTTTTTGAAATAATAAAAAGATTAAAAAATAATTGTAGATTTTTTTATATTATCATAGTTTTTAATGGTAACTGGTAAAATATAATTTTCAGGGATTATTATTTTTTTATTCAGATTCACAATAGCAGCATAGAGGATTTTTCCTTCAGTAACATCAAGAGGAAGTTCAGCAACACAATTGACAGCACCAAGAGGCCCACTGCTTTTTCCATAGTTATACCACAGCTTCAGACTGAATTTTTCCCAAGCAGGTGTTTTTAATTTTTCTTTTAAATCTCCTATGTTATCTCTGATTTTTTTCAGAAATTCATAATCATTTTTTAATCCTTCATCAAGAGAGTAAAAAATAAAATTAAATTTTACTTTTTCATTTACTTTTTCTGATATGATATAAATATTTGTTTCACATTTTTTAGAAGAAAACCATCCCATAATTAAAACCTCCATTTTTTTATACTATAATAACAATTGGGAGGAAATATGTCTATACAGTATTGGTTGCCTTTTGGCATGTTCTAGTTGACTTTTAGCAAATGAAGATGAATATTGTTTAAAAAAATAAATAAAAAATATAGGATGTTTTATTAAAAGGGGGATAGACTATGAAGAAGATTTTATTCTTGGCTTTATTTTTTGCAGTTGTTAGTTTGAGCTTTTCTAAAGAGTTATTTTTAAAAAAGATAGAATTGGAAAAAATAAAAAGTATTCTTGTAAATGATGGCTTTGTTTTTAATGATGAAAATACATATTATTTTTTTGAAAAAAGAAATGGCAAGCTTAGTGAAAAAATAGATATTTTATTAAAAGATAAAGAAACTCCTTACGGAATAGGGATAATTGTATCATGCTATAAATTAGAAACAGATCAAGTGGAGCTTAAAAAGAGATTGATAAGCTTAGTTGAAGAATTAAATGAAGGAATTATTGATAAAGATTTAAAAGATAAAATAATGGATTCTTTAAATAAGATACCAGAAGCTCCAGCTCAAGATGAACTTGATATAGTACCTTATATGAAAAAGACAAATAATATATATAAAAATGGAGATTACTATATAGTAACAGCCAGCAGAGAAAGTGAAAAGAATATAAAAATTATTTTTGCACCATACTCTGATGAAGAGGGAAAATAAGTATAATGGACTACATAAGGTTTTTAATGTATAAAGTAGATAGAATTTCAAATAAAAAAAGCCCATATTGAATTTAATTATTCATACAGGCTTTTTTATAATACCTAGAAGAATTAAGATAACCAGATAACTCCGCCAGGACCAACTGGAAGATTGAATGTCATCCAAATAACTATCTGAATTATGAATATACAAAGGAATGTAAAAGAGTAAGGAAGCATAGCTGCAAATAAAGTACCCATTCCTGTATTTTTATCATATTTCTGAGCTGTTGTAAGTAATATAGCAAAGTAAGCAAATAATGGAGTAAGATGGTTAGTAGAACAATCTCCCAATCTATATACTGCTTGTGTAAAAGCTGGATGTATATTTAATTGTATTAGCATAGGAACAAATATAGGACCCATTAAAAGCCATTTTGTTCCTCCGCTTCCTATGAAAAGATTAACAAGAGCTGTCAGCAATAGGAAGCATACAACTATTATTTGTGTAGGTATTGGAAGAGAAGCAAGGAAATTTCCACCTTTTATTGCAAGGACTTGAGCTAAATTTGACTTGTCAAAAAGGAAGAGAAACTGTCCGATAACTACTGCTAAAGCTATAAATCCTGCTAATGAAGATATAGATTCAGACATCATAGTGTAAACATCATTTATACTTTGGATCTTTTTTATGCTTATTGCATAAGTTAGTCCTGCCAGTGAGAAAACTATTATGATAATAAATTGAAGGCACTGCATAAGCGGAGCTCCAAATATTAATGAATGGTTCACTGGATTTCTAAGAAAACTGTTTTGTGGTATACAGCTTGCTACCAGAAGAATTAGAAATATTAATACATTTCTTCCAGCTTTTTTTACTGCTGTTCTCTCTTCATCTGTTATAGTCATATCAGAATTATCTTCTTCGGCAAATTGATATTCTCCAAGCATTGGTTCAATAATTTTTATAGTAACTATTGCTGAAGCAATTATTACAAGAACTGCTGAAACAAATAGGAAGAAATATCCATTCAATAGAGGCATATCAAAATTTGGAAGAATGCTAGTAGCTGATTGTATAGAAATTGGAGTAAGAACTACATCCCAACCACCAGGAATAAGGCAGGTGCTGAACCCTCCACCAACAGATGCATAACCTAAAAATACTCCTGCTAGAGGATGCCCATAAAATATTGCTCCTGAAATAGCAGGGATAAGGATAAAAGCAGCATCTCCAGCTTGATTTCCCAGTACACCTATAGTAGCTATTACATATATAGCTATATTACCTTTTCTGCAAGGATAACTTAACCTCATTTCCCTCGTAGTCCTCTATTACATATATAGCTATATTACCTTTTCTGCCGTATAACCCCATTTTTATAGCTGATGTAAAAAATCCGCTTCTGTCACAAAAACCAGTAGCTATACCAAGTATGATAACAACTCCAAGAACTGGAAAGTTTTGGAAATTTTTAACAAAGTTGGGAACTAAGAGCATAAAACCTTTTAAACTTACAAGGTTTATTACAGATATAGTTTCTCCAGAAGTAGGATGTATAGCTGAAATCCCTAATTTACCTAAAACAAATGAAAGTCCTAAAACTATAACTATAATGTATAAGAACAGAGCCATAGGATGTGGCATTTTATTTCCCACAACTTCTATCCAATTAAGAAACCCACTTTTTTCTTTTTCTTTCATAATTTATCCACCCCTTAGATATTTAGAAAACTTGAAGCAAATTTTGTTGTAGAAATAACACCAGTGATAAATGCATTTTCATCAAGATCAAAATGAACATTATGATGTTCGGCTGTTGAACCAATTTTTTCATTTCCAGCTCCTACAAATACAAATAAACTTGGGCATAGAGCTGAATATCTGTTGAAAGACTCAGAAGCATACCACTTTTCTTGATGAATAAGAGTTCCTTCAGGAAATATTTCGTTTAAATGTTTGGCAGCAAAAGTTGATAACTCTGCATCATTTATTGTAGGGTTGGCAGCTATTCTCATATCTGGAGCAAATTCTACTAAACAATTTTGAGATTTAGCAGCATATGTAGAAACTTCTTTAATAAGATTGAAAGCTTTTTCTCCTTCAGCAACATTAAAATATCTTATAGTTCCTGTAATAGAAACTTTATCAGGTATTATATTTGCAGCAGTTCCTCCATTAATAGTAGCAAGACCCAATGTAACAGTTTCATTTGAATCTATTCTGTTAACCCATGCAGAAGATAGAGACATAAGAACATTAGCAGCACCAAACAGAGGGTTGATAGAAAGATCAGGTCTTGAACCGTGGCCTCCTCTTCCTATGATGTTCATATTTATAAGAGCAGCTCCAGCCATTCTTGGACCAGGATCAACACTTACAGTACCAGTTTTCATAAAAGAAGTTAAATGTATTCCCCATATTGCATTTATATTTTTCTTAGAAAGGACTGTCAGCATTTTATCTATTCCACAGCCTATTTCTTCTCCTTCTTCAAAACAGAAGATAATAGTTCCACTAAGATAGTTTTTAAGTTTAACTAGAACTTTCATTGTACCAAGAAGCATAGCCATATGACCGTCATGCCCACAAGAATGACATGCTTCAGATCTTTTAGAAACATATTTTTTCTTACCAACTGTATTAGTTTCACTTTCAGGCATTTTTAAAGCATCTATATCACTTCTTAAAGCAAGTGTTTTACCAGGATTTTTACATTTTAAAGTAGCAATAAAACCAGTTGTAGAAACTTCTTCAATAGGAAGCCCCAAAGCTTTAACTTCTTTTTTTAAAAATGCACTTGTATCAAATTCTTGTCCAGAAATTTCGGGATTTTCATGCAGATATCCTCTTGTAAGTTTTACATATTCTTCAACTTCTTTTGCAGCTCCTATTATCATTTCATTTGACAACATAAATTTACCTCCAAAATATTATTTATGTAGTTATCTTATAGTTCTTTTAAAGCTCTATCCAATCTTTCAAGAGACTCTCTAATAACCCATGAAGGAGCAGCGAGATTGATTCTTTCGTATCCTTCACCTGATTTTCCAAATATATATCCTTCATCTAAGAATAATTGAGCTTCTTTAGTCATAAATACTTCCATTTTTTTAGGTTCCATACCTAAAGCTCTGAAATCTATCCATTGAAGATATGTTCCTTCAATAAGAGAAGCTTTTATTTTAGGATGATTTTTTTCAAAAAACTCTTTTACTATCTTTTGATTTTTATCTATTACAGTGATAAATTCTTCCAGCCAATTTTCAGCTTTTGTGTATGCAAGCTCGCAAGCTTTATAACCTAAAATATTAAAAGGAAAACCAGAGACATTATTTATTTCTTGTATAAATTTTTCTTTAATAGCAGGGTTTTTAATAATAATATTAGATATCCCCATTCCAGCTAAATTAAATGTTTTGGAAGGAGCTGTGCAAGTTATTGTTTGATCAGCTATTTCATCAGATAATGTCTGGAATATTGTATGTTTATAACCAGGCATTATGATATCATGATGTATTTCATCAGATATAACAGTTACATTATTTTTAAGAATTATTTTTTCAAGTTTTTTCAATTCTTCAACAGTCCATACTCTTCCTACAGGGTTGTGAGGGCTGCAAAAGAGAAAAAGTTTATTTTCTGGCTTTTGTGTAATTTCATCAAATTTTTCAAAATCTATTGTATAGTATCCATCTTTTTCTATTAATGGACAATCAGCTAGAGTTCTTTCATTAAATTTTATTGCATTATAGAAAGGGTAATAAACAGGACTCATAATTACAACCCCATCACCAGGTTTTGTAAAAGCTCTGATAGCAGCGAAGAAAGCAGGAACAACTCCAGCAGTATTTACGATCCACTCAGGCTTGATAGTAAAATTGTGTCTTCTTTGCATCCAATTTATGATAGAGTCAGTAAATGCTTTGTATGATGAAGTATATCCCAAGACTGCTGATTTTAAATATTCTCTTAGCCCTTCTGTTATTTCAGGAGCATTTTTAAATTCCATATCTGCAACAGATAGAGGGACTACATTTTCTCCAACATTGGGATTCATTTTATACATTTGTTCCCATTTTAGTGAACCAGTATTTTTTCTAGAAATTAAAGTATCAAAATCATATTTCATATATTCCTCCTATTATATTTTTAAATGCTTTATCTTTTTAATAGTTAAGTATCTAATCTATTTAATAAGAAATATACTCTCTTATTTTAAATTTGTCAAATTTTTTTATATTAAAGAATAAATTATATATTTAAAATTAGAAATTATGATTTTTTTAAAATAAAAAATAAAAAAGACTAGCAAAAAATAGTAAATAAGTTCTAAAAAATTATATTGAAAAATTTTAAAACATTATTCTATTTTATAAGCCAGTCTTTTAAAATTTTGTTATTTAGCTGATTTCACAGCATTTTTTATGGCAGTTCCTATACCTCTTGCAGAACTTGTAGCACCTGCTACTGAATCTATTTTATCAGTATTTTGAGTATAGATCACATCATCAGATATTTTTTCCAGAGCAGAGTTGAATATTATTTCAGTATCCTTATATTCAACAGCTTCTATTTTAGTAATTTTATTACCATTAACAGTAACTTCTACTTTTATATTTCCTTTGTACCCTTTTCCTTCACCTATATATTTTCCATCTTTGTACTTATTATCTTTTACAATTCTATTATCTTTGAAAGCTGCAATATTATTGATAATAGTTTTATCCATAGGATTAGTTATTAATTTAGCAGCAGATATACCAGCTCTTCTACCAAAAACGAATGCTTGCAAAAGACCATTACCTGACATATAGTTAGGCCCTCCAGCCCCTGAGAACCCTTCAGTTACACCACCAGCAGCATAAAGATTAGGAATTTTATCTCCATTTTCTTTTTTTACTTCTCCATCAAGTGTTATAACAAGACCTCCCTGTGTATGTCTCAAATCTCCAGTTATTTCAATAGCATAATAAGGACCATGGAAATTTTTAGGAAGTTTAGTTCTGTTGAAAACATCCTCTCCTTTTTCTATTCCTTCATTATATGTTTTAATAGTTTTTTCAAGTTCTTTTCCATCCACTTTCATAGCTTTAGCAATTTCAGATATATTCTTTCCTTGAAGAACTATTCCAGCAGAAGTATAATTTTTAAAATTACCAGTTTTTTCAGCATTTTCTTTATTGAATAGTATGTATGCTGTAGCATCTTTTTGATTGACAACATGAGGAGTAAGTTCAGAATATCCCATTATCTCATTAGTGAATCTTTTTCCATCTTTATTTACAAGAATTCCTCCTCTTGAAAGAATAGAAAGATCCATGCTTCCTTTAGTTTGAAGATTGAAAACTGCATGACCTTGATAAGCGTGCATGTTTTTTAATTCTGCTCCTAGTTTCTGTCCCCATACTATTCCTTCACCAGTTGCCCCAGGAGCTGTTAAAGGATAAGCATCAACTATCTCAGGAATATATTTTTTTAACATTTCTTCATTAGATGCAAAACCACTAGTTGCTAATATAACTTTAGAAGCGTATATTTCAATTTCTTCTCCATTAGATTTTTTAGCCCTAATTCCATTAACACCTTCTTTATCTGTTATCAACCCAGTTCCAGCTGTAAAATTAAGCACAGTAATCTTTGGGTTTTTCTTTACTGCTTCTATGATTTTAGCAGTCATACCAGCTCCAGAACCTTCAGCTATATGCATTCTATAGTTTGACTGTCCATAATACAAAGCATTAGTAATAAGATTAAATTTGACACCAATGCTTTCCAGCCATTCAATAGTCAATTTAGCTTCAGAAGCAACAGTTTCAACCATATCTTTATCCTGACTATAGTTTGCAGCTCTGAATATATCCAGTTTGAAATTTTCTATGGAATCATCAATTTTAGCATCTTTTTGTTGTTTAGTTCCTGTAGCAGGTATTATTCCTGCTGACATAAGAGTAGCTCCCCCCATATATCCAGTTTTTTCTAATAGAACTACATTAGCACCATTTTCAGCTGCAAAAAGAGCAGCAGTCATACCAGCTCCCCCACTTCCTACAATGACTACATCAGTCTTATATTCTGTATTTACAGCATATAAACTAAATGATAAAACAGATGTCATAATAATAGACAATATTTTTTTCATGTAAACCCCCTTTTTATATATAGTGATGATCTTACTAAAATTATACCTTAGATATTTTTATCCTGCATCTATTTTTTCAAGGATAATTAAATGATAAAAAGAGAAATAAATAAAAATATTCTTTAAACTTAAAATACGATAAATAAAAATATATAAAAGAATTTTGATGAAAAATAAAAGAACTATTACAATGTAAAAAATTAAAGAATTGTTCTCAAGTTTTGTGAATTAAAAAAAGATATAAAAAAGATTATGGAAATAAAAGGAATAAGAAGGTACAATATAGTTGTGAAAATACAAGAATGGGGGAAAGATATGAGTGAAAAAGGAAAAAAATTTTTTAATAGCGTTTGTTGTAATATTAATTATATCAGGAATATTAGCTGGTGGAATATATTTTGCTCAGAAGCAGATAAAGAGCTTAGATATAAAATCAAAAATAGAAGCTAATATTAGTGAAAGCAAGAAAAATATGGAAATAGCAGCAATTCTATCAAAAACATCTAAAAAATCAACAAAGGTTACAAAAACTACAGTGACACCTTCACTTCCCAAGGTAAGAACTTATCCTACTGCTGTTACTACAATTACTACTGCAAAAAGAGAGCTGAAAAACGGAGTGTATAAAGAATACTACAGCGGAGGAAGTATAAAATCAGAAACTTCATATACTGATGGGAAAAAAGATGGAGAAGAGATCCTTTATGATACAAATGGAAGAATAAAGGAGAAAAGAGAATATAAAGATGGAACGAGAGATGGAAGATGGAGTAAATTCTATACTAATGGGCTTTTGAAAGAAGAAATAACATATAGGGAAAATAAACCAATAGGAGAATATATCTCAAAATATGAAAATGGAAATATAAAAACAACAGGAATATATGTTAATGGAATTCTTAATGGGAAATATACAATGTATGCTGCCAATGGAGATAAAAAATTTGAAGTAGACTATGTCAATGGAAAAAAAGAGGGAATAGAAAAAACATACTTTGGAAAAAATCTTCAATATGAAATAAATTATGAAGAAGGAAAGAAAAATGGAAGCTATGTAAAATACTATCAAGATGGAAATGTCGAAGTAAAAGGAAGCTATGCTCAAGATAGAAAAGATGGTTTATGGCAGGGAATAAGCAGAAAAGGAACTCTTGTCTGGGAAGAAAATTTTCAGGGAGGAGTGCTCAATGGAGCTTACATAAAATATGATAAAAATGGAAATAGAATAGAGCAGGGAAATTATATAAACGGAGGAATAGATGGAACTGTAGAAATATACTATCCTAGTGGAAAAATATATAGAAGGCTGAATTATGTTTCTGGGAAAAAAGAAGGAGTATTCAAAACTTATTATGAAGATGGAAATGTATCTGTGGAAGAAACATATTCTAACGATAGGTTAGAAGGAGACTATAAGAAATATACAAGAAAGGGAGATGTAGAAACAGCAGGAACATATAAAGATTCTATGAGAGTTGGAACATGGAATACTTTTGATGAAAAAGGAAAAAATGTAGCTATTTATAATTACAATGAAAATGGAAAAATGGATGGGAAGCAAATTCAATATACTCCTACTGATTTTGATAGAAAAGAGTATTTTAAAAGAGAGTCGGAATTTAAAAACGGACTTCGTCATGGAACTGTAACTGAGTATTATCCAAATGGTAAACTATATAAACAGGGAAGCTATCAAATGGATGAGAGAGAAGGAAGATGGGTACAGTATTCAAAAGATATTATTATATCTGAAGAAAATTATAAATCTGGAAAAAGAGATGGAGTACAGAGATTTTTTTATACAAATGGAAAAATATCAGAAGAATATATTTATGAAAATGGTAAGGAAAAAGAGTATAAACATTATAGTCAAGACGGAAAATTGATAAGTCAGGGAAAAAGATTTTAGTGTAAATACTCATAAAAAATGGCAGATGAAATACCTCTCAAAATTTTTGAATGTAGTTTATATCATTAAGTATTGATTTAATTAAAAACATAAAGTATAATAATAGTATTAAAAATTTGTGGAGGTAAAAATGAAAAAAAAGTTTAACATGCCAGACACCTATGTAATTATATTTTTTGTAGTCATTTTGGCTGCGATATTAACACATACGGTTCCAGTAGGTAAATTCCAAATGGAAAAAGTAACTTATACAACTGAAACTGGGGCAGAAAAAACTAGGACAGTTCCTGTGGCAGGAAGTTTTGCTTATGAACTGAATGAACAAGGAGAGCCTTTGGTAAAAGGAATAAAATTCTTTGAGCCAAATGGAGAAGTCGGAGTAGCAAACTATGTATTTGAAGGTATTGTTAGTGGAGACAAATGGGGTACAGCAGTAGGGGTAATCGCATTTATTCTTATCACTGGGGGATCTTTCGGAATCATATTAAAAACTAAGGCAGTTGAATCAGGACTTTATGCCTTGATAAAAAAGACAAAAGGATCAGAGTGGCTGCTTCTTCCAATAGTATTCTTTGTATTCTCTCTAGGGGGAGCAGTATTTGGAATGGGAGAAGAGGCGATACCATTTGCTATGGTGCTTATTCCAATAGTAATTGGAATGGGGTATGACGGAATAACAGGGATACTTATCACTTATGTTTCTACACAAATAGGGTTTGGAACATCTTGGATGAACCCTTTCAGTGTTGCTATAGCACAAGGGGTAGCAGGAATTCCTGTACTTTCAGCAGCAGGGTTCAGAATGGTTATGTGGACATTCTTTACAGCATTTGGAATATTCTATACTATTAGATATGCAAATAAAGTAAAGGCTAATCCGCAAAGTTCTATTTCTTATGAAGCTGACAGATACTATAGAGAAGAATTCAAATTAGAAGATCAGCAAGATGTAGATTTCAAATTTGGACATAAATTAGTTTTATTAGTTGTTCTTTTAGGAATGGCTTGGATAATATACGGGGTTGTTGTATTTGGTTACTACCTTCCTGAAATAGCTACTCAGTTTGTAATAATGGGTATTGTAGCAGGAATAATAGGTGTAGTTTTCAAACTTAATGATATGACTGTAAATGACATAGCTACTTCATTTAGAAAAGGTGCGGAAGATTTGATCGGAGCAGCTTTAGTAGTTGGAATGGCTAAAGGAATAGTTCTTGTACTAGGTGGAACAGAAGCTGGAACACCGAGTGTTCTTAATACAGTTCTTAACTGGGTTGCAAACGGACTTGGAGGACTGCCAGCAGCTGTATCAGCTTGGGTAATGTATATATTCCAATCTGTATTCAACTTCTTTGTTGTATCAGGTTCTGGACAAGCAGCTTTAACAATGCCTATCATGGCTCCACTATCAGATTTAGTTGGAGTTCCTAGACAGGTTGCAGTTCTTGCTTTCCAATTAGGAGATGGATTCACTAACCTTATAGTTCCTACATCAGGAATCTTAATGGCTATATTAGGTATTGCTAAATTAGAATGGGGAATTTGGGCAAAATTCCAAATTAAATTTCAAGGATGGCTTTTCCTATTTGGTTCATTATTCGTTATTGGTGGAGTGTTAATGAAACTTCAATAAAAAATATTGAAAATATTTATTGATAAAAATGAAAGAAAACAGCAGAAGAGGCTAATCAACCTTAACTGCTGTTTTTTTATTTTTTCTTAGGAAATTATAAAAAATAAAGTGAAAATAAAATTAAATAATAAATATATATTTTCATTCTTAAAAAAAAAGAGAATAAAATAAAAAAGTCCTCAGTATAAATTTACTGGGGATTTTTGTATTTAAGGGACATCTCAAGTGGGCGCTTTTATATACAAATGCGAACACTTAGATTTTTGCTTATACCAAAAATTTCTTTAACTCATAATTTAATACACTATACTTACATGATAGATAATATATTATTTTCTCAAAAAAGTCAATATTTTATATTTAAATAACCTTCTCTAAAATTAATAAATAAATGGTTGTTCGCAAAAGTATATAAATGCGAACAGTAGCAAGGTGCTCTGAATTTTATAAAAGTTTACAGAGGATCTACCCAGTAATTATTACTGAATCTTGCATTTATTAAAATTATGAAAAAATATTTTGAGGAGGGGAAAGATGATAGAAAAGATTATGAAGGCAGTAAAAAGCGGGAACAAAAAAAGAGGGAGAAATATTACCATAGGGGCAGTAGTGGGAATGCTTCTCTCTTGTACAGTGGTAATGGGAGCAGATGTAGTAGGGTTGGAAATAAAAGAAAGTGGTGGCAGTATAACATTTACACCAGGTATTGATGAAACATATACTGAAAATACATGGGATGAAAAATCAGCAACTTATACAAACAACTCTGGAATATCTGCTGAGAATAATAGCACTGGAAAGGCTTATGGGTTGAAATTAAGTGGAGATTTAAGTAATTTGAGTTTTATAAATAACGGTTCAATAACAGCTACAAAAGATAGTAGTGGATATGGAATTTATAATGAGGATGGAAGCGTAGGAAGTATAACAAATACAGGAAAGATATTTGGTAGTTACTATGCAATTTATAATTCTAATTCAAGATCAGGTAGTACAAGCAGTATAACAAGTTTAATAAATAGTGGAAGTATATCTAGTTCTAATTATGGAATTGGTAATTATTCAAGCTCAGGTACAAGCAGTATAACAAGTTTAATAAATACTGGAAGTATATCTGCTGGTATGAGGGGAATTTATAATGATGATTTAAGTAGTACAGGAGAGATAATAAATAGTGGAACTATATCTGCTGGTACTGGAATTGATAATGAAGATTCAGGTAGTATAGGAAATTTAAAAAATAAGGGAATAATTTATGGGCAGTCTACTGCTATATCTAACTATAGCTCTAGCGAAACAATTAGTAATGCAAATAACTATGGGCTTCTTGTATCTAGTAATACTTATCAGAATGTAGTAAAAAATGTAACAATAGTTGATTCTTCTGCAAGTGCTACTACTAACGAAATAAAAAACTATGGACTAGCTTTTATAGCAGATAGTAATAAATATATTGGAGGGGGAAGAGCAGCCCTGGCGAAACAAATCCTAATATTGATTATCATAATAATTT
>ERZ838225.2042-NODE-2042-length-12317-cov-3.124939_pt1 | contig 12317 bp, 9 predicted proteins | sample MGYA00519684_ERZ838225 | MGnify/ENA primary metagenome ERZ838225 (study PRJEB31850, sample SAMEA3708829) | human gut metagenome | biome: human gut; feature: human-associated habitat; material: faeces | place: China | collected 2014 ...
TGGCGTCCCGGCGGGCGGAATGCGGTTATGTGATATATGCCGGACTGGAGGAGAAGCTGGATGCCAAATCCTATAAGCGTTCCATTGGCGTATATTCGGCGCCGTCCACCGTGGCTGCGGCCCTTTCCACGGAGACCGTGTTTGCCGCTCTTATGAAGATATACAATGGGGAATTGCTGGCGGATTATGTGGCTGAAAATGAATTGTTTGACCCTCTGGGAACGGCAGGCGGCGAAGCCAGGGAGAAAGCAGCCGCACAGGCAAAGAAGCTTTACGCAAAATGGCTGGAGAGCGGTTCCACCTTTCGGTTTCAGTACCAGTTCCAGGGCAGAGATGGAGAGGACAGAGACGTTGCCGGCAGCCAGACAGATGTATTTCCCGTCAGAGGCCTGGTGGCTGTTTATGTGTTCGTCACCGGGCTGTATGGGGCTGTAGTCATGTGCGGTGATGAGGAGCGGGGATTGTTCCTTCCGCTTTCATACGGATACAGGATACCCTGCCGTGTGGCTTCCATGGCGGCTCCTGCTGTCATGGCCGGCGTATCAGGCCTGCTGGCCTTGTGGGCGGGAGGCGTGATGACATCCCTGCCAGGAGAGGCCGCGGTTATGGCCGGTTACTGCTGCGTTGTCATAGGGTCGGTCTGGATTCTGCGCCTGGTATGCCGCAGGCCGCAGGTCCTCTGCTGCATCATACCATTTCTGGTCATTGGAAGCCTTGTATTCTGCCCTGTTTTTGTGGATGCAGGGAGGCTCTTTCCGGGACTGGACCAGGTGGGCAGGCTGTTTCCGCCGTGGTATTATCTGCAGGTATTCAGGTGATTTGAAAATTGGATATAGTAAGATGTGAATGCTGAAATACATCAAAGCATACGCATACCGAAAACCGGGGCCAAAATCCTCCATCACGGATTTCAGCCCCGGTTTTAATCCCTATATCAGTCTTTGGTAAAGTACATGGAGATTCCCTGCCCGCCGCCAATGCACATGCTTACCATGGCATCCTTTTTGCCGGTCCGCTGCAGTTCATAAAGCACCTTTACAGCCAGGATAACGCCGGTTGCGCCGATGGGATGGCCGATGGAGATTCCTCCGCCGTAAATATTTACTTTATCGGGATCCAGACCAAGGTCGCGCCGTACGGCAAAGGCCTGGCTTGCAAAGGCCTCGTTGATTTCAAACATATCAATGGCCTTAAGGTCCAATCCCAGTTTCGCTGCCAGCTTTTCACTGGAGAGCTTGGGAGCGTATCCCATGACGGCCCCGTCGTTGCCGGCGACCGTGTAGCCTTTAATGGTAAGGAGAGGCCTGACGCCCAGGGCGTTTGCCTTTTCCCTGGACATGACAACCACTGCGGCAGCGCCGTCATTCAAGCTGGAGGAATTACCCGCGGTTACGGTTCCGCCCTTTACAAAGCACGGTTTTAAGCGCTCCAGCTTTTCTATGGTCTGGCTGGCCCTGGGGCCTTCGTCAGTGTCAAAGACAGTGATGTTTCCTTTTCTGTCCTTTAATTCCACCGGAAGAATTTCATCTTTGAATTTACCGGCTTCGATGGCTGCCGCTGCCCTCAGGTGGCTTTCCAGGGCATACTGGTCCTGCTCCTGGCGGGTTACATTGTATTTCTCGGCTACATTTTCAGCTGTCACGCCATTGTGGTAGGGGCCTAAGGGCCAGGTCAATATATCGATGACACCGTCCTCAAACACCTTGTGTCCCATCCTGGCGCCCCAGCGGGCGTCCTTTACGTAGTAGGGAAGCTGGGAAATGTTCTCGGTGCCCGCAGCAACCACCACGTCCGCAAATCCTGTCTGTATCTCCATCACTGCGTCGGCAATGGCCTGAAGGCCTGAGCCGCACTGGCGGTTGACGGAATAGGCGCATGTTGTTTCGGGAAGTCCGGCTTTCAGGCTGACGGCTCTGGCTACAAAACCGCATTCCGCAATCTGGCCCACCTGGCCCACAATAGTCTCATCTACATCAGAGGGCTCTATACCGGCACGCTTCACGGCCTCTTTTACAACCATGGCGCCCATATCAATGGCGGAAATATCCTTGAGGCTTCCGCCGAAAGAGCCGACGGGAAGCCGGGCTCCGCTGACAATTACTACTTCTTTTAAATTCTCCATATCCGTATCCTCCTCATTTTATATCATTAAAGAATCATACCGCCGCCCACGTTGATTACTTCGCCTGTTATGTAGTCTGCCTCGTCAGAAGCCAGGAAAGCAACCATGTTGGCTACGTCCGCAGGGCTGCCGGCCCTTCCCATAGGTATCTTGCTTATCATGGTATCCCATACCTTTTCGGGTACGCCGCGGGTCATGTCCGTGTCAATAAAACCGGGGCAGATGGCATTGCAGGTGACGCCCTTTCTTGCCAGCTCGCGGCATGCTGTCTTGGTGAGGCCCACCACGCCGGCTTTGGAGGCGGCATAATTGGCCTGTCCGATATTCCCCAGCCAGCTGGCGGAGGAGATGTTGATGATGGCGCCGCTTCCCTTTTCCCTCATAATCTGAGCCGCATACTGGACACAGTAGAATGTGCCGGTCAGGTTGACCGCGATGACCTGATCCCACTGTTCCGCGGTCATTTTGTGCAGCATGGCGTCACGGTTGATTCCGGCGTTGTTGACAATAACATCCAATGTGCCGAAAGACTCCACGGTAAAGTCCATCATTGCCTTTACCTCGTCCTGCTTGGCTATATTGACGGCAAAGGCCTTGGCTGTGCCGCCTGAAGCGTTAATTTCATCAGCGGTTGCAGTGGCTGTTTCCATTGACATGTCTGCTGCGATGACCTTGGCGCCTTCGGCCGCCAGTTTTAAGGCAATTCCCTTTCCCAGACCGCGGCCTGCACCTGTTACAATTGCGGTTTTGTTTTCTAGTCTCATGACAAATCCTCCTTTAATATGAATATGTTATTGGAACTGTTCAGGACAGAGACTCTTCTTGACCGAAAAAGCCGTCCTGAACTGTTGCGTATTAATTAGAAAATATATACTTTCTCAGTCCAAAGGGAGCCCCCTCCATGAAAATAGCCATGTCCATCTCCTTCAGCTCAGAGCTGATTCGGGGAGTGAATTCCATCAGGTCCAGGACCTGGGTCTGGATATCAATTCCGGGGGCGATTTCGGTCAGGGTCAGTCCTTCCGCCTGCAGCTCAAATACGGCCCGTTCTGTTACGTAGTGCATTTTCTGGTCCTTTTCTCTGGCAATTTTGCCGTTGTAGGAAACCTGTTTAATCTGGTTGACAAATTTTATTAAGGAGCCCTCCTGGTTGATATGAAGCCTTCCTCCCTCAAAGGAGCAGTCCAGCCCTTTAGCGGTAAAGGAAGAGCAGAAGACCACATGTTTGGCGTTGGTGGTGATATCGATGAAGCCGCCTGCTCCCGTGGGCTTCGGCCCTAAACATGTGGCGTTGACATTTCCCTGGGCGTCCACCTCGCCTGCGCCCATGTAGGTGACATCCACGCCGGGTCCATTGTAATAGTCAAACTGGTCGTCGTGCCGGACCAGGGCAAACTGGTTTTTGGCGATTCCAAAGTCAATGCCGCCCATGGGAATGCCTCCATAGATACCGGATTCCACGGTGATGGTCACATCCTCCGACATGCCCTCCTCCGTGATAATGGGGCCTACTACATCATTGGGAATCCCGGTTCCCACATTCAGCACATCGTCAGGCGCCAGCTCCATCAGCGCCCTGCGCCCTATGACCTTGCGCAGCGAGATGGGGAGGACGTCATCGGATGATACAGGCGCCTTGGTATCCCCGCAGTAGGCAGGGTCCATATAGAAACTGTGGGTCTGCCTGTGATCCTCCTCGGGATTGGGGCAGATGACAACCGCATCAATGAATACGCCCGGCACAATCACGCGCTTGCAGTGGAGGGAACCGGCTTTGACTTTATATTTTGCCTGGGCCAACACCTTGCCCCCGAATTTTTTGCATGCCATGACGGCGGAGAACACTTCCAGCTGCATGGCCTCCTCGTCCGTGGTCAGATTGCCGTATTCATCCACATAGGTTCCCCGGATGATGCAGTAATCCAGAGGGATGGGTTTATAGCGCATATATTCCTCGCCGCCGATGGTAACCACCTCATTGATATCGGGAGCGCTCATGGTGATTTCGTTCATTTTGCCTCCGTCAATCCTGGGGTCGATGAAGGTGCCCAGGCCCACCTTGGTGATTTTTCCGGGCTCGCCTCCGGCCATGCTGCGGTATAACTGGGCAAACTGGCCCTGGGGAATGCAGTAGGCCAGAATCTTGTTGTCCGCAATCAGCTGCATCATCCTGGGCTGCAGTCCCCAGTGGCCCCCGATGATTCTGGAGAGCATGGTCTCATGGGCAAAATGCTGGATACCCCGGTCGCGGTCGCTCTGCCCGCAGGAATGGACCAGAGTCAGCCCTCTGGGACTTCCTGTCTCTAAAAAGCGCTGTTCAATGGCTTTGAGAATGGTTTCGGCTGCCGACACCAGGGTCATGCCGATGGTTGCCACAGTTGCGTTGTCGGCAATCATGGCGGCAGCTTCTTCGCCGGTGATAAAAACTGGTTTTCTCATTTTTGTGTAACCTCCTTAATGTTCTGGCTGCATGAAAAGTTTCCGTATGGCTGATTTATTTACTTTGTTATTGGGCGTGAGAGGGAGCTCGTTCAGGAAAAGGATGCGGGAAGGAATCATGTATTTGGCAATCCTGCATTTCAGCAAATCCTGTATCTGCTGTTCCGTCAGAATGCTTTCGGGAGACAGCTTCACCGCGGCCACAGGCACCTCGCCGTATATATCATGGGGAATTCCCACCACGGCCGCCTCGTCGATCCCGTCCAGCCTGTACAGCTCATTTTCAACATCAAAGCTCCATATTTTTTCTCCGCCCCGGTTTATCATGTCCTTTTTCCGGTCCACGATAAACAGATACCCCTCCCCGTTAAAATATCCCAGGTCTCCGGTACGCAGCCAGCCGTCTCCGTCCAGCTCGCCGGTTCCCTTTTGATAATACCGGTCCAGGACAACGGTCCCCCTGACCGCGATTTCCCCTACCTGGCCTGTCTGCATCTGTGAACCTGAGTCGTCCAGTATGCAAAAGCAGGTGCCGGGAATGGGAAGGCCCGAGGAACCAATGTAACTGCTGGTGGAAGCATCGCCCGGAAAGATGGTGGCAGGCGAACATGTCTCGGTCAGCCCGTATACAGTGTGAAATACGGCGCAGGGCAGCCAGCGGTGGATCTCTGTCAGTTTTTCCTTTGACATGTTGCTGCTTCCGCAGGCCAGAAGCCTGAGACTGGGAAGGGAAGGAAAACTGTCCTTTTCCCTCAGCAGCAGGGAAAATACAGCGGGTGCGGAGTGGAGGAATGTGATTTCCTTGTCGTTTACATCCCTGAGAACCCGTTTGGCATCAAAGAACTTGTGCAGGTAAACGGTTCCGCCTGCATACAGGGTCAGCCCCAGAAGCGCCACCAGCCCGGTTACCAGATAGATGGGGATGGGAATGAGGGTTGAGTCCCTGTCCGTTATCTGGAAAATTCTTTGGTAGGAGACAATGGCGTGCATGATGCTGTAATTCTTGATAATGACTCCCTTGCTCTGAGAGGTGGTGCCGGAGGTGAACATGATGAGCGCGTCATCCTCTTCCCTGCCAAGGGACGGCACAGGGCTGAGATAGGAGGCGCACAGGTGGGAAAAACCAAATCCGTTCTTACCCCGTCCGGGCTTCATGAGATGGACGCCGGAGGTTTCTAACGGCACAAACCAGTCATAAAACTTTTCATCACACAGGATGTACTGGAGATCGGCCTTTGCCGTCAGTGAAAGCACTTCGTTCCGGCTGTATTTGCTGGGCAGCGGTATGACCACGGCTCCCAGCTTTGTAAGAGCCAGGAAGGTCACGCAGAATTCAACACTGTTGAACATCATGACGCCTGTCTTGGTTCCCGGCTTGATATCCGATATGTAATATAGGTAAGAAGAAAAATGGTCGGCCATGTCCCTCAGTTCCGTGTAGGTATAGGCGGTGCCGTTATCATCCACAACGGCTGTCTTGTCCGGACGGCGTGCGGCAGATAAGGATAATGCGTCATATAAGTTGGCGGGAAGATTGGGATAGGTCAAATAAGTCTTACCGGAAAAAGTCTTTTCTATCATATCCGCAGTATAAGAGCGATTCCAAAGAGCTGTTCCGTTAATCATAATTAATACCCCCGTGTATTAGAGAAACCGATTTCGTTCTTTAAGGCTAATAGTAAACGAAAATGATTCAATAGTCAATAAGAAAAATTTATTTATTTTGGGCGGTACTTTATAATGGAGACAATATAATATAAAAAACAGTAAAAATATTATGCATATTGTATATCGGTTGAAGAAACGGGATTGTTTTAAAACAGGTGAATCTAAAGTGTATGCACAATAATATTGATAAAAAATAAACAATTTTAAAAAAATACACAATATATGTACTAAAAATTTGTTGAAAAAGTAAAAAAGCATTAAAACAGGAGAAAAAGGGAAATAAACTTATTGATTTTAACGAAACCGTGTGCTATGCTTGGAACAACGTAACGAAACTGTTTTCTAAAAAGAACGAAACATTACGAAACTGATTCGCTAATTACGATTGGCGGACACAAACTGTATGATGCAAAAGGAGGGGATTGATTCGTTGAGATACAGGGAAAGAAAGGGGGAAGATGGAAGATAATGATACTTGATTTAGAAGGACGCCGGGCGGTTGTCACGGGAGGCGGCAGGGGACTGGGATATGGAATTGCCCAGGCGCTGCACGGCTCCGGGGCAGAGGTAATCATAACCGGCAGGACAGGGAGGGCGTTGGAAGCTGCCGCGGAAATAGGAGGCAGCGGACCTTCAGCTTATGGAGTGACAGGAGATTTAAGTAAGAAGCAGCAGCGGGAAGCTGTCTGTGAGCGGATTATGGAGATTTACAACGGGCGTGTTGATATCCTGGTTAACGCGGCCGGAGCATTGAACAGATGCGCCGCTTTTGAGGTGCTGCCGGATGACTGGAATGAAGTAATCGAGCTTAACCTGAACGCCGTGTTCTTCATGTCTCAGAGGCTTGGGAAGTCTATGGCGGCCCGTCATTACGGAAAGATTATCAACATAGCGTCCATGGATTCCTTTTTCGGCAGTGTTCTGGTTCCTGCCTACAGTGCCAGCAAAGGCGGAGTTGCCCAGCTGACAAAAGCGTTATCCAATGAGTGGGCGGCAGAAGGAATCAATGTCAATGCCATTGCCCCCGGATACATGGCCACGGCGCTGACAGATACCATGAAGGTAAAGAATCCTGCCCAATACGAGGAAACCACCCGCAGGATACCCATGGGAAGATGGGGGACTGCGGAGGATCTTAAGGGGCTGGCAGTGTTTTTGGCTTCCGATGCCTCTGCTTATATATCGGGGGCGGTTATCCCGGTAGACGGAGGTTTTTTGGGGAGGTAGAAACAGGTGGAAACGCGTCGGTGAACGCGGAGCTGTTATCAAATTAGTTGGGAGGTAGTAACATGAATATATTTTTGCAGGCGGCTGCCAATGGGATTATGGTGGGCGGAATTTATGCACTGATAGGTATGAGCCTGACGCTGATTTTCGGAGTTATGAAGATTATCAATTTTTGCCAGGGCGAGCTGCTGATGCTGGGAATGTACATATCCTTTGTTCTGTTTGACCAATGCGGTCTTGACCCCTTTGTGGCAATCCCCATTGTGGCGGTGGTGATGTTCGCCTTTGGGGCGCTTTTGCAGTCAACGCTGATTACGTGGTCCCTGCACGGCAATGACGATACCAATGTGCTGTTTTTAACGGTTGGTCTGGGAATTCTGTTCCAGAATGTAGCGCTTCTTTATTTCAAGTCGGATTACAGAACGGCCCAGAGTATGTTTTCCGAGAAAATCGTGCAGCTGGGAGCCATAAACTTAAGCCTTCCCAAGGTGCTGAGCTTTGTGATTCTTCTGGCGGTAACCATCCTTTTGTTTGCTTTCTTAAAGTATACCAATATAGGAAAGCAGATTCGCGCCACTTCCCAGAACAGTACCGGAGCGCAGGTCTGCGGTATCAAGACAAAGATGGTCTATGCCACTACATATGGTCTGGGAGCCGCCATTGCGGGAATCACCGGAGCCTGTCTGATGTCCTTCTATTATGTATTTCCTACGGTTGGGGCCGTATATGGGACAAGGTCCTTCATTGTAGTGACCATGGGCGGACTGGGGAGCGTAATCGGAGCCTTTGTCAGCGGTATTGTGCTGGGACTTATGGAAACCGTGGGAGCGGTGGTTGTGGGTTCCTCCTTTAAGGATACCATTGTGTTCCTGGCATTTATATTGATTCTGGTAGTGAAACAGACAGTGAAAACAAGACGGGGGTAGATAGCAATGAAGAAAAAAATAGGTTCCAGACAGATTTTATTATTGATTTTACTTCTAGTCGCGGCTGTGATACCCGTATTTGTCCGTATACCGTACCTGCTGTCGATTTGTGTGATGACATTTTACATGGCCAGCGCGTCTCTGGCCTGGAGTATCCTGGGCGGGCTGACAGGCCAGATTTCCCTGGGACATGCCTCCTTTATGGGGCTGGGCGCATATATGTCCACTCTTTTGCTGGTTAAGCTGAATGTATCGCCGTGGATCAGCATTCCTCTGGTGTTTCTGTTTGTGGGAGCGTTAACCGCATTGCTGCTGTCGCCCTGTTTCGTGCTGAGGGGGCCGTATTTTTCACTGGTTACCATTGCGTTTGGAGAGGCGTTCCGCAATCTGATGACCAACTGGGATTTTGCCGGCAAGGGGCAGGGGCTTTTGCTTCCCTTTGGCGATAATTCCCTGGCTCTGCTGCGATTTAAGAGTAAAGTGCCCTATTTTTATCTGTCACTTCTTATGGTAATAGCGGTATATCTGATTGTGCGCGCAATTGACCGTTCCAAGTTTGGATATGCCTTAAAGACAGTGAGGGAAGATGATGACACGGCCAACGCAATCGGAATCAATCCACTCAAATATAAGGTGCTGGCGACCTTTGTCAGCTGCGGACTGATTGCTGTATGCGGAGTGTTCTACGCAAATTATATCCGTTTCATTAATCCGGATATCATGATTCAGGCACAGTCCGTGGAATTCGTTCTTCCGGCAGTAATCGGAGGAATCGGAAGCGTGACAGGCCCCCTGATTGGAGCTATTATTCTTACACCGTTAGCTCAGTATCTCAACTCTACCCTGAGCAGTATAGCGCCCGGAGCCAATCTGCTGGTTTACGCCATCGTTCTGATTGTGGTTATCCTGTTCCGGCCAAGGGGTATTATGGGCTGGTATAACGGCAGCAAATTCAAGGTAAAGGTCAATGATATGTTTGACAGGATGGACGGTAAAAAGTAAATCAGGAGAGGAGGCGTTTTAAGTGGGCAATATATTGGAAATAAAGGATTTGAGTAAGAATTTCAAAGGACTGAAGGCTGTGGACAGTGTCAGCTTTGCTGTGGAGGAGGGCGGCATTACCGGGCTCATCGGTTCCAACGGAGCCGGAAAAACAACGGTATTCAATATGATCAGCGGCGTGTTCCCGCCTACGGCCGGTCATATTATCTATAAAAATAAAGAAATTACCGGCATGAAGCCATACCACTACACGTCCATGGGAATTGCCAGGACATTCCAGATCATGAAGCCTCTGGCATCCATGTCTGTATTGGATAACGTTGCCTCTGGCGCTTTGTATGGAAGAAAAAAGTATAAATCAGTGAAAGAGGCAAAGGAATACGCGGAGGAAATCCTGCATTTTACCGGATTGTACGAGCGGAAGGACTGGCTGCCGGGAGAAATGGGCACCCCCTTTAAGAAACGTCTGGAACTGGCCAGAGCCCTGGCCACGGACCCTGATATGCTGCTTCTGGATGAGGTTATGGCTGGCCTGAATCCCACGGAAACAGACGAGGCGGTGGAGCTGATTCGCAAAATCAATGAGAACGGAACCACCATACTGCTGATTGAGCATGTTATGAGAGCCGTGGCCAATCTCTGCCAGAAGGTGGTTGTGATGCATCACGGTGAGAAAATAACGGAGGGAACTCCGGAGATGGTAATGAATGACCCCTATGTCATCGAGATTTATCTTGGTAAGGAGGAGCATTGATATGGCAGACAGGTATTTTAAGGTAAATAAAATCAATGTCCGGTATGGGGACATTCAGGTGCTTTGGGATATTGAATTTACAGCGGATAAAGGGGAAATCGTAGCCTTGGTGGGAAGCAACGGAGCGGGGAAGAGCACGGCAGTCAAGTCCTGCGCCGGTCTGCTCAGGCCGTTTCAGGGAAATATCTGTTTGGATGGACATGATCTCACCGGTGCGGCCTGCAGAACCTTTATTGACCACGGGATTATCCTGGTTCCGGAGGGCAGGCAGCTGTTTCCTTCCATGACAATCTATGAGAATCTGGAGATGGGAGCCAGCAGCAAGGCGGCGAAAGCGGCTAAGAAGGATACCATTGAGCGGATTTATAACTGGTTTCCTAAACTGAAGGACAGAAAGAACCAGCTGGCAGGCACCTTAAGCGGAGGCGAACAGCAGATGCTTGCCTTTTCCAGGGGCATGATGGGGCTCCCAAAGCTTCTTATCATGGATGAACCCTCGCTGGGACTGGCCCCCAACATTGTGGACATCATATTCTCCATCGCGAAAGAGGTGGCGCAGGAGTCCGGGCTTACCATTATTCTGGTGGAACAGGATGTAAGGAAGGCGCTGAGGATTGCCAACAGGGGCTATGTGATTGAAAATGGCCAGATTACCGTATCTGGCACAGCGGAAGAGCTTTTGGACAACGATGAGGTGAAAAAGGCGTATCTTGGATTTTAGAGCGTGTGCGGAATGAAAATGAAAGATGGCCCTTATATGGGTTAATCAAATAAAAGGAGGAGAAATACATGAGGAAACAATTGGTGGCATTGACATTAAGCGCGGCTATGGCAGCGGGTATGCTGTCCGGGTGCGGGGGATATGGTTCTGGTTCAGGAGGACAGAGGGAGACTGCAAAGGCCACGGGCACGGCTGAGGGAGCGGCTTCGGAGGCCGCTGGCAGTGACAGCGCAGGGCAGCCGGCGAAGGAGTCCGCGGCTGACGGGGAGCCGATACTGATTGGCGCGCTGTATCCCATGACGGGAGCGCTGGCTGATTCGGGCCAGAACATGAAGGACGGCATTGACCTGGCAGTGGAGGAAATCAACGCGGCAGGGGGAATAAGCGGCCGTCCTATCCGGATTGTATACGGTGATACCCAGGGGACCAATGCCACGGGCATGACTGAGATGGAACGTTTGATTACACAGGATAAGGTGATGGCGGTAATGGGCGCATATCAGAGCGGTGTTACCGAAGTGGTGTCCCAGGTGGCGGAAAACTACCAGGTGCCGATGATAACAGCCAATGCCACGTCGGACTCCCTTACTTCTCACGGATACGAGTATTTCTTCCGCCTGGCGCCCACCAATATGATGTTTATACGTGATATGGAGCGGTATCTTCTGGATTTGTCAGCCAAGGATCCTGCGGATGATATTGATGTGAAGAGTGTTGCGGTCTGCGCGGACAACACCGAATTGGGACAGCAGACAGCAACCTGGGCAAAATACTTTGCGGAAAAGAACGGACTGGAGTTTAAGGGCGAGGTTCTTTACTCCCAGGGCGCGGCGGATTTGACCAGCGAGGTGCTGCAGTTAAAGTCCCTGAATCCGGACGCCCTTATTGTTGACAATTATGTATCGGACGCGATTCTCCTTACAAAGACCATGAACGAGCAGGGGTACAAGCCCAATATCATGATTGCCAAGGCAAACGGTTATACGGAATCCTCTTATCTTCCGTCTGTGGGCGGCCTTGCAAACGGAATCCTTACAGCCACGGAGTTTCTGCCGGGGGACAAGGGAACCAAGGTTTCGGACGCGTTTAAGGCAAAGTACGGCGTTGATATGAACGGGCATTCCGCGGAGGCGTACACGGTAGTCTGGATTTTCAGGACAGCTCTTCAGAATCTTGCAGACGCAGGCAAGGAGATTACCTCTGAAGCATTAAAGGATGAGCTGAGTACTCTGGAGATTAAAGATGCTTTCCCGGGAGGCGAGGAGATTATTCTTCCTTATGACACTATCAAGTTCTCCGAGTCTGAATTTAACGGTATTCCTTATAAGAACACCAATATGGACGGCAAGCTGACAATCGCTCAGTTCCAGGATGGCTCGCTTGTTACCGTATGGCCGTTTGACATTGCAAAACACGATACCATTTATCCGGCGCCGTTCAATTAAGGATGACGGGCGA
>ERZ838225.2043-NODE-2043-length-12298-cov-8.657192_pt1 | contig 12298 bp, 10 predicted proteins | sample MGYA00519684_ERZ838225 | MGnify/ENA primary metagenome ERZ838225 (study PRJEB31850, sample SAMEA3708829) | human gut metagenome | biome: human gut; feature: human-associated habitat; material: faeces | place: China | collected 2014 ...
GTCATCGGGCATTATCTGAACATAAAACACTATCAATAAGTTGGAGTCATTACCCATGGCAATTTCATCGCGTAACACACTTCTTGCCGCACTGGCATTCATCGCTTTTCAGGCACAGGCGGTGAACGTCACCGTGGCGTATCAAACCTCAGCCGAACCGGCGAAAGTGGCTCAGGCCGACAACACCTTTGCTAAAGAAAGCGGAGCAACCGTGGACTGGCGTAAGTTTGACAGCGGAGCCAGCATCGTGCGGGCGCTGGCTTCAGGCGACGTGCAAATCGGCAACCTCGGTTCCAGCCCGTTAGCGGTTGCAGCCAGCCAACAGGTGTCGATTGAAGTCTTCTTGCTGGCGTCAAAACTGGGTAACTCCGAAGCGCTGGTGGTAAAGAAAACTATCAGCAAACCGGAAGATCTGATTGGCAAACGCATCGCCGTACCGTTTATCTCCACCACCCACTACAGCCTGCTGGCGGCACTGAAACACTGGGGCATTAAACCCGGGCAAGTGGAGATTGTGAACCTGCAGCCGCCCGCGATTATCGCTGCCTGGCAGCGAGGAGATATTGATGGTGCTTATGTCTGGGCACCGGCGGTTAACGCCCTGGAAAAAGACGGCAAGGTGTTGACCGATTCTGAACAGGTCGGGCAGTGGGGCGCGCCAACGCTGGACGTCTGGGTGGTGCGCAAAGATTTTGCCGAGAAACATCCTGAGGTCGTGAAAGCGTTCGCTAAAAGCGCCATCGATGCTCAGCAACCGTACATTGCTAACCCAGACGTGTGGCTGAAACAGCCGGAAAACATCAGCAAACTGGCGCGTTTAAGCGGCGTGCCTGAAGGTGACGTTCCGGGGCTGGTGAAGGGGAATACCTATCTGACGCCGCAGCAACAAACGGCAGAACTGACCGGACCGGTGAACAAAGCGATCATCGACACCGCGCAGTTTTTGAAAGAGCAGGGCAAGGTCCCGGCTGTAGCGAATGATTACAGCCAGTACGTTACCTCGCGCTTCGTGCAATAAAAGGAGGCGCAGATGCTGCAAATCTCTCATCTTTACGCCGATTATGGCGGCAAACCGGCACTGGAAGATATCAACCTGACGCTGGAAAGCGGCGAGCTACTGGTGGTGCTGGGGCCGTCCGGCTGCGGTAAAACCACCCTGCTGAATCTGATTGCCGGTTTTGTGCCTTATCAGCATGGCAGCATTCAACTGGCGGGTAAGCGTATTGAGGGACCGGGAGCAGAGCGTGGCGTAGTTTTTCAGAATGAAGGGCTACTACCGTGGCGCAATGTACAGGACAACGTGGCGTTCGGCCTGCAATTGGCAGGTATAGAGAAAATGCAGCGACTGGAAATCGCGCACCAGATGCTGAAAAAAGTGGGGCTGGAAGGCGCAGAAAAACGCTACATCTGGCAGCTTTCCGGTGGTCAACGTCAGCGGGTGGGGATTGCTCGTGCGCTGGCGGCGAATCCCCAGCTGTTATTACTCGACGAACCGTTTGGTGCGCTGGACGCCTTCACCCGCGACCAGATGCAAACCCTGCTGCTGAAACTCTGGCAGGAGACGGGCAAGCAGGTGCTGTTGATTACCCACGATATAGAAGAAGCGGTGTTTATGGCGACTGAACTGGTTCTGCTTTCATCCGGCCCTGGCCGTGTGCTGGAGCGGCTGCCGCTCAACTTTGCTCGCCGCTTTGTTGCGGGAGAGTCGAGCCGCAGCATCAAGTCCGATCCACAATTCATCGCCATGCGCGAATATGTTTTAAGCCGCGTATTTGAGCAACGGGAGGCGTTCTCATGAGTGTGCTCATTAATGAAAAACTGCATTCGCGGCGGCTGAAATGGCGCTGGCCGCTCTCGCGTCAGGTGACCTTAAGCATTGGCACGTTAGCGGTTTTACTCACCGTATGGTGGACGGTGGCGACGCTGCAACTGATTAGCCCGCTATTTTTGCCGCCGCCGCAACAGGTACTGGAAAAACTACTCACCATTGCCGGACCGCAAGGCTTTATGGACGCCACGCTGTGGCAGCATCTGGCAGCCAGTCTGACGCGCATTATGCTGGCGCTATTTGCAGCGGTGTTGTTCGGTATTCCGGTCGGGATCGCGATGGGACTTAGCCCTACGGTACGCGGCATTCTGGATCCGATAATCGAGCTTTATCGTCCGGTGCCGCCGCTGGCTTATTTGCCGCTGATGGTGATCTGGTTTGGTATTGGTGAAACCTCGAAGATCTTACTGATCTATTTAGCGATTTTTGCACCGGTGGCGATGTCGGCGCTGGCGGGGGTGAAAAGCGTGCAGCAGGTTCGCATTCGTGCCGCCCAGTCGCTGGGTGCCAGCCGTGCGCAGGTGCTGTGGTTTGTCATTTTGCCCGGTGCGCTGCCGGAAATCCTCACCGGATTACGTATTGGTCTGGGGGTGGGCTGGTCTACGCTGGTGGCGGCGGAGCTGATTGCCGCGACGCGCGGTTTAGGATTTATGGTTCAGTCAGCGGGTGAATTTCTCGCAACTGACGTGGTGCTGGCGGGGATCGCGGTGATTGCGATTATCGCCTTTCTTTTAGAACTGGGTCTGCGCGCGTTACAGCGCCGCCTGACGCCCTGGCATGGAGAAGTACAATGAGTGAACGTCTGAGCATTACCCCGCTGGGGCCGTATATCGGCGCACAAATTTCGGGTGCCGACCTGACGCGCCCGTTAAGCGATAATCAGTTTGAACAGCTTTACCATGCGGTGCTGCGCCATCAGGTGGTGTTTCTACGCGATCAAGCTATTACGCCGCAGCAGCAACGCGCGCTGGCCCAGCGTTTTGGCGAATTGCATATTCACCCTGTTTACCCGCATGCCGAAGGGGTTGACGAGATCATCGTGCTGGATACCCATAACGATAATCCGCCAGATAACGACAACTGGCATACCGATGTGACATTTATTGAAACGCCACCCGCAGGGGCGATTCTGGCAGCTAAAGAGTTACCTTCGACCGGCGGTGATACGCTCTGGACCAGCGGTATTGCGGCCTATGAGGCGCTCTCTGTTCCCTTCCGCCAGCTGCTGAGTGGGCTGCGTGCGGAGCATGATTTCCGTAAATCGTTCCCGGAATACAAATACCGCAAAACCGAGGAGGAACATCAACGCTGGCGCGAGGCGGTCGCGAAAAACCCGCCGTTGCTACATCCGGTGGTGCGAACGCATCCGGTGAGCGGTAAACAGGCGCTGTTTGTGAATGAAGGCTTTACTACGCGAATTGTTGATGTGAGCGAGAAAGAGAGCGAAGCCTTGTTAAGTTTTTTGTTTGCCCATATCACCAAACCGGAGTTTCAGGTGCGCTGGCGCTGGCAACCAAATGATATTGCGATTTGGGATAACCGCGTGACCCAGCACTATGCCAATGCCGATTACCTGCCACAGCGACGGATAATGCATCGGGCGACGATCCTTGGGGATAAACCGTTTTATCGGGCGGGGTAATACGAGAGTGGACGGTCCCCTCGCCCCCTTGGGGAGAGGGTTAGGGTGAGGGGGCGTTCACCGTACTTTCAACAGGTTAACTCCCCCTTTCTGAGAGGAAACAAAATTAACGCAGAATCTTCTTCTCAGCCAAATCCAGCGCAAAGTAGCTGAAAATCAGATCCGCACCCGCACGCTTAATCGAACCTAAGCTTTCGAGCACGACTTTCTCTTCATCTATAGCACCCGCCAGCGCGGCGAACTTAATCATCGCATACTCACCGCTCACCTGATACGCGCCAATCGGCAATTCAGTACGTTCACGCAGCTCACGCACGATGTCGAGGTACGCTCCAGCAGGTTTAACCATCAGGCAGTCTGCGCCCTGGGCTTCATCCAGCAGTGATTCACGAATCGCCTCACGACGGTTCATTGGGTTCATCTGATAGCTTTTGCGGTCGCCTTTTAATGCGCTTCCGGCAGCTTCACGGAACGGGCCATAAAAGGAGGAGGCGAACTTGGTCGAATACGACATAATCGCCGTATCTTTAAATCCCGCAGCGTCCAGCGCCTGACGAATCGCCTGTACCTGGCCGTCCATCGCGGCGGAAGGGGCGATGAAGTCTGCACCTGCAGCAGCTGCAACCACGGCTTGCTTGCCTAAATTTTCCAGAGTCGCGTCGTTGTCGACGCCATGCTCGCACAGCACACCGCAGTGACCGTGAGAAGTGTATTCACAGAAGCAGGTGTCTGACATAACGATCATTTCTGGCACGGTCTGCTTGCAGATGCGCGACATACGCGCCACCAGTCCATCTTCCCGCCAGGCATCGCTGCCGGTTTCATCGGTATGGTGAGAGATGCCAAAAGTCATCACGGAACGAATACCGGCGTTGGCGATGCGTTCAATTTCGCGTGCCAGATGTTTCTCTGGAATGCGCATCACGCCTGGCATGGCTTCAACGGCTTTGTAGTCGTCAATTTCTTCTTCAACAAAGATCGGCAACACCAGGTCGTTAAGGCTAAGTGTTGTCTCTTCAAACATAGCGCGCAGCGCAGGAGATTTGCGCAGGCGACGAGGGCGTTGGATTAAGTCTGTCATGGTCTGCCTGATGTTTGTGGAATCGAGGGGCATAGTATACCTGAAGCAGGGTAGGGATGTTTTACGAAAGTTGTCGCGATGTTGACAAGAAGAGAATGGAAGAGAGGCCAGGACATCTTTTTAATAGAAACAGCAATAATTTTATATTCACTGAAAATATTTTTAATCTTTATTTATAGCTGTTGGTTATTATTTTTTGGAGTTTGGTTGCGCTGCTATAAATTGAATAATTAAAACTTTGTTGCATATTCATAGGATATTTATCTGGTTTGTGTTTGTGATATTTATTATGCGTATGCTTCAAAAACAAAATTATCTGCAACATGTTGAAATACTGTGCTTTTATGAATTTGATGCGTGTTTTTCTCCATAAATTATATATGTCCACATTCGGACTTAGGGGAAAGAATAATTGAACCATTCGTCTGTAACGCAGCATAATCGTTAGCGCGAAACATAATATGTTTTCTATGCATTGATAATTGATGGATCAACTTATTACGTCCCTGAGGAGGGATGACAAATGCACTCCTGGAAAAAGAAACTTGTAGTATCACAATTAGCATTGGCTTGCACTCTGGCTATCACCTCTCAGGCTAATGCAGCAAACTATGATACCTGGACTTATATCGATAATCCCGTTACAGCACTTGATTGGGATCATATGGATAAGGCAGGCACTGTAGATGGCAACTATGTAAACTATAGTGGTTTTGTCTATTACAACAACACCAATGGTGATTTCGATCAGTCCTTTAACGGCGATACCGTTAACGGCACGATCTCAACCTATTATTTGAACCATGATTATGCAGACAGTACTGCTAATCAGCTTGATATCAGTAATTCAGTGATTCACGGTTCGATTACTTCTATGCTGCCTGGCGGTTATTATGATCGTTTTGATGCAGATGGTAATAATCTGGGTGGATATGATTTTTACACTGATGCGGTTGTTGATACACACTGGCGTGATGGTGATGTTTTCACTTTGAACATTGCTAACACTACTATTGATGATGATTATGAAGCTCTTTACTTCACTGATTCTTATAAAGATGGTGATGTAACCAAGCACACAAATGAGACATTTGATACAAGTGAAGGCGTTGCTGTTAATCTTGATGTAGAAAGTAACATCAATATTTCCAATAACTCCCGCGTTGCAGGTATTGCATTATCTCAAGGTAATACTTACAACGAAACCTACACTACCGAATCTCATACTTGGGATAACAATATCTCTGTAAAAGATTCCACAGTGACTTCGGGTTCAAATTATATCCTGGATAGCAATACTTATGGCAAAACTGGTCACTTTGGCAATTCTGATGAACCGAGTGATTATGCTGGCCCGGGTGATGTTGCCTTTACCAGCACCTGGAATAGTAATTTTGATCCGAATGGTCATGATTCCAACGGTGACGGGGTGAAAGATACCAACGGGGGTTGGACTGATGATAGCCTCAACGTTGATGAACTAAATCTCACTCTCGATAACGGAAGCAAGTGGGTTGGTCAGGCAATTTATAACGTTGCTGAAACGTCAGCAATGTATGATGTTGCTACAAACAGCCTTACTCCTGATGCAACATATGAAAACAATGACTGGAAACGTGTTGTTGATGACAAGGTCTTCCAGAGCGGTGTATTTAACGTAGCGTTGAATAACGGTTCTGAATGGGATACTACAGGTCGTTCCATCGTTGATACCTTGACAGTTAATAATGGTTCTCAGGTTAATGTTTCGGAATCTAAATTAACTTCAGATACTATCGATTTAACTAACGGTTCTTCGCTGAACATTGGTGAAGATGGCTACGTTGATACCGATCATCTGACTATTAACTCCTACAGTACTGTTGCGTTGACCGAATCTACTGGGTGGGGGGCTGATTACAACCTGTACGCCAATACTATCACCGTAACTAACGGCGGTGTATTGGATGTGAACGTTGATCAGTTCGATACTGAAGCTTTCCGTACTGACAAACTGGAACTGACCAGCGGCAACATCGCTGACCATAACGGTAACGTAGTATCTGGTGTGTTCGATATCCATAGCAGCGATTACGTTCTGAACGCTGATCTGGTGAACGACCGTACCTGGGATACTTCCAAGTCTAACTACGGTTACGGTATTGTTGCTATGAACTCTGATGGTCACCTGACTATCAACGGTAACGGCGACGTAGACAACGGTACTGAACTGGATAACAGCTCTGTAGACAATGTTGTTGCTGCAACCGGTAACTACAAAGTTCGTATCGACAACGCAACTGGCGCTGGCGCTATCGCTGATTACAAAGATAAAGAAATTATCTACGTAAACGACGTCAACAGCAACGCGACCTTCTCTGCTGCTAACAAAGCTGACCTGGGTGCATACACCTATCAGGCTGAACAGCGCGGTAACACCGTTGTTCTGCAACAGATGGAGCTGACCGACTACGCTAACATGGCGCTGAGCATCCCGTCTGCGAACACCAATATCTGGAACCTGGAACAAGACACCGTTGGTACTCGTCTGACCAACTCTCGTCATGGCCTGGCTGATAACGGCGGCGCATGGGTAAGCTACTTCGGTGGTAACTTCAACGGCGACAACGGCACCATCAACTATGATCAGGATGTTAACGGCATCATGGTCGGTGTTGATACCAAAATTGACGGTAACAACGCTAAGTGGATCGTCGGTGCGGCTGCAGGCTTCGCTAAAGGTGACATGAATGACCGTTCTGGTCAGGTGGATCAAGACAGCCAGACTGCCTACATCTACTCTTCTGCTCACTTCGCGAACAACGTCTTTGTTGATGGTAGCTTGAGCTACTCTCACTTCAACAACGACCTGTCTGCAACCATGAGCAACGGTACTTACGTTGACGGTAGCACCAACTCCGACGCTTGGGGCTTCGGTTTGAAAGCCGGTTACGACTTCAAACTGGGTGATGCTGGTTACGTGACTCCTTACGGCAGCGTTTCTGGTCTGTTCCAGTCTGGTGATGACTACCAGCTGAGCAACGACATGAAAGTTGACGGTCAGTCTTACGACAGCATGCGTTATGAACTGGGTGTAGATGCAGGTTATACCTTCACCTACAGCGAAGATCAGGCTCTGACTCCGTACTTCAAACTGGCTTACGTCTACGACGACTCTAACAACGATAACGATGTGAACGGCGATTCCATCGATAACGGTACTGAAGGGTCTGCGGTACGTGTTGGTCTGGGTACTCAGTTCAGCTTCACCAAGAACTTCAGCGCCTATACCGATGCTAACTACCTCGGTGGTGGTGACGTAGATCAAGACTGGTCCGCGAACGTGGGTGTTAAATATACCTGGTAATATTCTTCACTCCGAAGAAATACTGGTAATTTAATCTAAATAATGCCCGTCAAGGATTTGACGGGCATTACTGCAAAGGACGCGCAAATGTTATCTGTAGTTAAACCTCTTCAGGAATTTGGTAAGCTCGATAAATGTTTGTCCAGATACGGTACGCGCTTCGAGTTTAATAATGAAAAGCAAGTTATATTTTCCAGTGATGTCAATAACGAAGATACTTTCGTTATTTTAGAGGGAGTTATCTCTCTGCGTAGAGAAGAAAACGTACTTATCGGTATTACCCAGGCTCCTTATATTATGGGGCTGGCTGATGGTTTAATGAAAAACGATATACCATACAAATTAATATCAGAAGGAAATTGTACGGGATATCATCTACCAGCCAAACAAACCATTACGCTTATTGAACAAAATCAACTCTGGCGAGACGCTTTTTACTGGTTAGCCTGGCAAAATAGAATTCTGGAATTACGCGACGTGCAGCTCATTGGGCATAATTCCTACGAACAAATCCGCGCAACATTATTATCAATGATTGACTGGAATGAAGAATTGCGATCACGTATTGGTGTGATGAATTATATCCATCAACGTACACGCATATCGCGTTCTGTCGTCGCAGAAGTTCTCGCTGCTTTGCGTAAAGGCGGCTATATCGAAATGAATAAAGGCAAACTGGTCGCTATCAACCGTTTGCCTTCAGAGTATTAATCAGGACGCGGGGATAACCAACGGTTTATTCCCGCTTAGCTCGGTCACCAGGTCATTGATGCCATCGCTCATATTTTTAAAGCGCGTCAACGGCGAACGAGTGACCACCACAAACGCGCCAATATTCTTCTGCGGGATCATCGCCATATAGGTAATGAAACCGCCACCACCGCCTGTCTTCTGAATAATCCCCGGACGACCCTCTTTCGGGGCCATATATACCCAACCTAAACCAAGCGCATCCGCTTTGCCGGGGACATCCATGCCAATCACTTTCGTAAACTGCGCGCGCTGATAAATCAACGTCTGCATGCGATCTGCCTGGTTACTGCGCTGATAAAAATCAGATGACAAATACTGCTGCATCCAGCGCATCATATCGCCAGGCGTGGAATAGACGCCGCCGCTGCCAATTGCCGCCAGCGTGTTATTGCACGGACTGGCACCGCGCTCAGCAACCATTAAACGGCGGCACTGATCCGGTGAGGGGGTGTAGGTGGTGTCTTTCATCCCCAATGGACGGGTAATCTGCTCTTCAAACAACTGGGTATAAGGCTTGCCGGACGCATTCGCCAGTGCATCTGCCAGCAGGTCGAACGCAAGGTTAGAGTACGCCGCCTGACTGCCTGGCGCGGCTTTCAGCTTCGCCGTAGAAAGGTATTTCCAGCGTTGCTCGCGCGTTGGCCAGACAAACACCGGACGATGTGCCGCGCCACCGGGCTGTTCACGGGGCAGGGCGCTGGTATGGGTTGCCAGATTGACCAGCGTAATGGGCGTCCCATTGTAGGTTGGCACGCGTGCGCCTGGCGGAGCATATTTACTTAGCGGATCGTTTAACTTCACGGTCCCCTGGTCGAGCAATTTCACCAGCATCTCACTGGTCATTAGCTTGGTGAGGGAAGCAATACGCACGACCGAATCCAGCTGCGGGCGAACGTTATTACCAGGTCGCGTTTCGCCATAACTGCGAAAGACGCGCTGGTTACCGTCGATAACAACCAGAGCCATCCCCGTGGCACCGCTGCCGTAAAAAATATGATCGGCATAACGATCGACAATATCAGAGGCAAACTCCGGTTCAGTGATCGGCTGCGCCGCATGGACGGAGGTCAATGACGCCGCACACAGCACGGCAGAAAAAAGCAGACTACGTTTCAACGGTGGTGTCCATAGATTGAATGAAGGTAACTGAGCGTATTTATACTACTCATTGATAGATTGCAAAGGGCGAATTAGTGCAATAATAGTGTTAAAAACGTAACGGCGCGTAAACACGATCTTTTTCCTGCTCACCAATGCCTGCATTTGTGATCCTGCGCGTGTTAATCCGCTTATGTAAACAATCTTTGGTTTGTGAAATCCGTCGAAACAATTCTTATGGTCAGGCTGGCGAACTAAGCGCCTTGCTATGGGTCACAATGGGCGGTTTCATTTGGCTGACGCTTTGTAGCGGTCATGCGGTTAATACACAGCAGTTGTTAAAACGATAAGAAGTTAGCAGGAGTGCATATGTTTAAGTCTTTTTTCCCAAAGCCGGGAACGTTTTTTCTCTCGGCCTTCGTTTGGGCATTGATTGCCGTTATCTTCTGGCAAGCCGGTGGGGGTGACTGGGTGGCGCGTATCACCGGCGCTTCCGGGCAGATCCCGATTAGCGCCGCGCGTTTCTGGTCGTTGGATTTCCTGATTTTTTACGCTTACTACATTGTTTGCGTAGGACTTTTTGCATTGTTCTGGTTTATCTACAGCCCGCATCGTTGGCAATACTGGTCAATACTCGGTACTGCACTGATCATCTTCGTCACCTGGTTTTTGGTGGAAGTCGGGGTCGCCGTCAACGCCTGGTATGCGCCGTTCTATGATCTGATTCAAACCGCGCTAAGTTCGCCGCATAAAGTCACCATCGAACAATTTTACCGCGAAGTGGGCGTCTTTCTGGGGATTGCGCTGATCGCTGTGGTGATCAGTGTGCTGAACAACTTCTTTGTCAGTCACTACGTGTTCCGCTGGCGTACAGCGATGAACGAATATTACATGGCGAACTGGCAACAACTGCGTCATATCGAAGGGGCCGCACAGCGTGTGCAGGAAGACACCATGCGTTTTGCTTCAACGCTGGAGAATATGGGCGTCAGTTTTATCAACGCCATCATGACGTTGATCGCCTTCCTGCCGGTGCTGGTAACGCTCTCCGCGCATGTGCCGGAGCTGCCGATTATCGGGCACATTCCGTATGGTCTGGTGATTGCCGCAATCGTCTGGTCGCTGATGGGGACCGGATTGCTGGCAGTGGTAGGGATCAAACTGCCGGGGCTGGAGTTTAAAAACCAGCGTGTAGAGGCTGCCTACCGTAAAGAGCTGGTTTATGGTGAAGACGATGCCACGCGCGCGACGCCGCCTACGGTACGCGAGCTGTTTAGCGCCGTACGGAAAAACTATTTCCGCCTCTATTTTCACTATATGTATTTCAACATCGCCCGCATTCTCTATTTGCAGGTCGATAACGTTTTCGGTTTGTTCTTGCTGTTTCCGTCAATTGTTGCCGGTACGATTACGCTCGGCCTGATGACGCAGATTACCAACGTTTTTGGTCAGGTTCGCGGTGCTTTCCAGTACCTGATTAACTCATGGACCACACTGGTTGAGTTGATGTCTATCTACAAACGTCTGCGCAGCTTTGAACATGAGCTGGATGGTGACAAAATTCAGGAAGTAACCCATACCTTGAGCTAAAAAGGAGAAGTAATGTCGCGCGTCAATCCTCTATCTTCGCTGTCATTGTTGGCGGTTCTGGTTTTAGCGGGGTGTAGTAGTCAGGCTCCGCAACCGTTGAAAAAGGGCGAAAAAGCGATAGATGTAGCGAGCGTCGTGCGGCAGAAGATGCCTGCGAGCGTGAAAGACCGCGATGCCTGGGCGAAAGATCTCGCCACCACCTTTGAAAGTCAGGGGCTGGCACCGACGCTGGAAAACGTCTGCTCGGTGCTGGCGGTGGCGCAGCAGGAGTCAAATTATCAGGCAGATCCGGCCGTTCCGGGCTTAAGCAAGATCGCCTGGCAAGAGATTGACCGTCGTGCTGAACGGATGCACATTCCTGCTTTTCTGGTTCATACCGCGCTAAAAATCAAATCGCCAAACGGCAAAAGTTATAGCGAACGGTTAGATTCGGTGCGTACAGAAAAGCAATTGAGCGCGATTTTTGACGATCTGATCAACATGGTGCCAATGGGGCAGACGCTGTTTGGTTCGCTCAATCCGGTGCGCACCGGTGGGCCGATGCAGGTCAGCATTGCTTTTGCCGAACAGCATACCAAAGGGTATCCGTGGAAAATGGACGGTACAGTCCGTCAGGAAGTCTTCAGTCGCCGCGGCGGGTTGTGGTTTGGTACTTACCATTTACTGAATTATCCCGCCAGTTATAGCGCACCGATATACCGTTTTGCTGATTTTAACGCTGGCTGGTACGCCAGCCGTAATGCCGCGTTTCAGAACGCGGTCAGTAAGGCCAGCGGCGTGAAGCTGGCACTGGACGGTGATTTAATTCGTTACGACAGTAAAGAACCCGGGAAAACCGAACTGGCAACGCGCAAACTGGCTGCAAAACTGGGGATGAGCGACAGCGAAATTCGCCGTCAGTTAGAGAAATGATCCTACCCACGTAATATGGACACAGGCCTAAGCGAGGTTCTTGTTTTC
>ERZ838225.2045-NODE-2045-length-12293-cov-2.285749_pt1 | contig 12293 bp, 10 predicted proteins | sample MGYA00519684_ERZ838225 | MGnify/ENA primary metagenome ERZ838225 (study PRJEB31850, sample SAMEA3708829) | human gut metagenome | biome: human gut; feature: human-associated habitat; material: faeces | place: China | collected 2014 ...
CTCCAGCTTCTTCGCCCATACAATATTATTTTCTTCATCAAAACGTGCTTTCAGCTCTACCAGCACGGAAACCTGTTTGCCGTTTTCTGCTGCCTGCGCAAGGGCAGCAATGATCGGTGAATTGCCGCTGACACGATACAGAGTCTGTTTGATAGCCAGAACATCCGGATCTTTTGCTGCCTGACGTACGAAATTTACAACAGGATCGAAGCTCATATAAGGATGATGCAGGAATACATCGCCCTCACGTATCACCTGGAAAATATCCTTCTCATTCTGAAATTCCGGTACAGGTGCCGGCTGATATCTCGGTGTCTTGTAAGCATCAAAGCCATCCGCACCATATACTTTCATAAGCATGGTAAGATCCAGAGGTCCGTTTATCTCAAAAATATCTGCCTCTTTGATATCAAATTCCGTTTTCAGAATCTTCAGCAGGCGGTCCGCCTATCTCAAATACATCGCTGTCTTTCACGGCAAACTCTTCTTTTAAGATATCCAACAGCCGTTTGTCGATCTTTCCTTCGATCTCCAGACGGATCACTTCGCCCCACTGACGTTTCTTTAACTGGCGCTGGATCTCCACCAGCAGATCCTCTGCCTCATCTTCATCGATGGTAAGATCCGCATTACGCATAATACGGTAAGGATGGGCACATATCACATCATAACTCAGGAAAAGTTTGTCAATATTTCTTTCAATAATCTCTTCCAGCAGGATCACTGTGGTATCTCCATCCTTCTTTGACGGAATCTGCACCACCCTTGGAAGCACAGACGGAACCTGCACTGTAGCAAACAGAAGTTCTCCTGTTTTATCCTTTTTGCTGAGTTTATCACTCTTCTCCTTCTTAGAGATCAGAGCACCGATATTTAATGTCTTGTTTCTGATCAGCGGAAACGGTCTGGAAGAATCCATCGCCATCGGTGTAAGTACCGGATATACATTATCCTCAAAGTATCTGTCTACAAATACACTCTGTGCTTCTGTAAGATTCTCATGGGCTGCCACCAGGTGCATTCCGGCTTTCTCAAGCGCAGGGATCAGAGAACGGTTCAGTGTATTATACTGTACATGAACCAGTTCATGGGTACGGACACTGATTTCTTTTAACTGCTCCTTGGCTGTCATTCCTGCAATGTCTGTTTTATGATATCCTGCATGTACCTGATCCTTAAGAGACGCCACACGCACCATAAAGAATTCATCCAGATTGGATGCGGTAATGCTTAAGAACTTCAGTCTGTCAAACAAAGGAAGATTTTTATCTCTTGCTTCACTCAGAACACGCTCATCAAATTTGAGCCAGCTCAGCTCGCGATTCACGAAATATTCTTTCTTTTCAAATTTTTCAAAGTCCATAAGTTCATCCTCCTTTACGCTCTGCCCTTGCGTCTGAGAACCAGACGAATGCCAAATACTTCTTCAAAAAATGCCTCTTTATCTTTCAGCAGTCCCAGTTCCAGGGAAATGTCCTGTGCAGAATCCACGATCATCTGCAGTTCTCTGTCTTTGAGCACTGCTTTGATTCCTTTTACTTTCTGATAATGACTTCTGTCCATGGCATTTGCCAGGCGAAGGATTGCAGTCATCTTTGCCACCTTGATATAGCTCTCTCTGTCAATAGCGATTCCCATACTGTAAAGTTCATCATAATAAACAAACGCAGAATTATTGAATCTGACCGCACATGCGATCATCTGGCGTTCCATAAAGGACAGCCCAATGATATCTGTAGACATAATGATCTGATAGGAACACTCGGAAACCTTTTCCATACTGATATATTTGCCACAGTCATGAAGCAGTGCCGCGATCTGCAATAACAGACGTTCTCTTGCTCCCATACCATGAACCTTCTTCATACTGTCAAAGATATTCAGGCAAAGATTCATAGTTCCCTGGATATGGCTCTTACTGCTGGAATAGCGTTTCGCAATGTTCTTTGATGTAACCAGAATGTCATTCTCAAAATTGTGGACACTTTTGAGAAATTTTTTCTTCTCTGCAAAATCATAGGCAATTCCATCCAGCAGGGAAACACCTGGTGCCCAGAGAGACTCTGCATTGAAAATATCAATAAAATTTCTGCACACTACCATGGTCGGCACAACAAGGGATGCATATTCCGGATCAATCTCCATCTCCTGTGCCAGCAGGTCAACAGATTTTCCAACTGTATCCTCATAGCGTTTCATAAATTCTTCCCTTGTAATGATCCTGTCTTCCATTTCCTCCTGGAAGATCATATCTGTAATAAAATCTCCCATCAGGATCACATTCCTGATCTCCTTATCCTTCAGATACAGACGCTGAAAGCTCATCAGGTCATTTCGGATAAATTCCTCAACCAGCTTGTCATAATGAATGGTTGTTTTCTCCAGTTCCTGCAGACGCTGGCGGATTCTTAAACTTCCCATTTTAAGTCCCTGGGTAGTGACCAGAGCATCCTTGTCAAAGAGGGAAACCTGAAGGCTTCCGCCGCCCACATCCAGGATCGCGGTGCCTTTCTGGATCATCTTTTTGAATCCCTTTTCTATAGCAGCAATTGATTTGTACCCAAGGAAATGCTGTTCTGCACTGCTTAATATTTCAATTTTCATTCCTGTACGCTGATAGATCTGTTCAATGATCAGCAGCGGATTCACAAGTTCTCTGAATGCACTGGTGCCGCAGGCACGATACTCTTCCACCCCAAAGTCCTGCATCAGCCTCTTAAAGTCGTTCAGCACCTCACATAAAACATTCAGCATTTCTGAATCGATCTTTCCGTCAGAATAGACACCCTTTCCGATTTCCAGACTGTATCTGACATCATTCAGTTCACGAAAACCAATTCTTTTTGACATCTCAAAGATCTTCATGCTGACTTCATAAGATCCGATGTCAATGGCTGCAAATGTCATGACTGCCATATGCGTTCCCCCTTTACCATTCATCTATTTGCTTTTTTATTCCTTCTCCACACCCAGCAGATGGTCGATAAACTGCTGTGCAGTTCGTCCTGTAAGTCCTCCATGGGAAAGCTCCCACTTATTTGCTTCCAGAAGCAGCTCGTCCTCCGGCATGGTAATTCCGTTTCTCTCTGCGAGAGCTTTCACAATTGTCTGGAATTCTTTTTTGCTCGGTGCGCCATAGTAAATACGGACACCAAAACGATAAACCAGTGAAAGCTTCTCCTGCACTGTATCGGAGGAATGCAGATCGTCATCATCCATGATCTCCAGCTTATCACTGGATTTCTCTCTTACCAGATGTCTTCTGTTACTTGTTGCATAGATCAGGATATTGTCCGGCTTCTTCTCCAGACCCCCCTCGATCACTGCCTTCAGATATTTATATTCGATTTCAAATTCCTCGAATGACAGATCATCCATATAGATAATGAATTTATAGTTTCTGTTCTTGATCTGGGCGATCACATCATTCAGATCCTGAAACTGATGCTTATACACCTCGATAATACGAAGTCCCTCATCATAATAACGGTTCAGGATTCCCTTGATACTTGAGGATTTACCTGTACCCGCATCACCAAAAAGCAGACAGTTGTTTGCCTTTCTGCCTCTTACGAAAGCTTCTGTATTCTCGATCAGTTTCTGCTTCGGGATTTCATATCCGACCAGGTCTTCCAGTTTCACATGAGCGATCCTTGTGATCGGCTGGATCTCCACATTATCATTCTCATCATGGCCTACACGAAAAGCCTTATGTAATCCCAGCTTACCCACACCAAAATCCTTATAAAACTGTACCATATCCTTCATGAATTCCTCTGTGGACTCCGCTGCTGCCAGCGTTTTGCTCAGATCACAGATACGGTCTCTGATACGGGAATTAAACATCTTGCTGTTACTTCCGGTGTTGGTATAATCACCGAGAACCTTACAGCAGGAAATTCCAAATGCCTCATCCAGTACAGTCAGGTCAAAATCATACAGTTCTTTAAACACACCGAAATCATTCAGTGCCAGTTCATTAATACTTCCGTTGACAGCCCCTCTGATCTCACAGGCTGTACTGAATGCATTTTCATTATTTACCAGAAGAAATGTCAGATAACAGTGCCATAAATTTCCGGAAAATCCATAAGCGCCGGCAGTTTCCACCAGTCCGTTGGCACACTCAAAGAACAGCCCTTCCTTTTCTTTCAGATCAGGTGCTTTCTGTTCCCAGGCATTCATCAGTTCTGCCATTTTATCAAGGATTTCTCCATGTTCAAAGTTACGGTATAAGATGCATTCATTTAATCTAGCCATTTTTATTACTTCCTTCTTACCTTGTTGTTTTATCTTATTGTTCTGCTGTGAGTGGTATAATTATTTCGAAAACGATGTACCAGAGTGTGTTTGAAAAATGCTTTACGCAAAATATGCCGCAAAGTGGGACGTGCAGATTGTGGAAATGATTTTTCAAACACGCTCTGGCATTATGGAAATGATTTTTAATAATTTCCCAAAATTCTCATTCTGTCAGCTTCTGCCTCAATTCCTCTCAGGGCATTCTTCACTGCACTGTCCTTTAAATTTCCCTCGAAATCAACAAAAAAACGGTACTGCCAGTTCTTCCCTGTGATCGGGCGGGATTCAATCTTCGTCATATTCAGTCCATTATAAATAATGTGAGACAACATATTGTAAAGAGTTCCGCTCTCATGATGCAGTTCAAAGAAAATACTGATCTTATGTGCATCCTTCACATAGATCGGTTTCTTACTCACGATCACAAAACGTGTGGCATTCTGTCCGTTATAGCAGATATTCTGAGCCAGGATCTTCAGTCCGTAAAGCTCTCCTGCCTGTCTGCTGGCAATAGCTGCCTGCGTCTTGTCATTGTCTTCTTTTATCTTCTTGGCAGAACCGGCAGTATTTTCCATCTCTTTCTTCTTCCAGTCCGGATGAGATTCCAGATATTTTCCACACTGGGAAAGTGCCTGAGGATGAGAACATACCTGTCTGATATCCTCCAGTTCAGCATCCGGCAGTCCCAGAAGTACATGCTCCGGACGGATGATCTGTTCTCCTACAATGCTAAGCTCATACTCTGTAAGAAGATCATAAATATCAGCAACAATACCGGCAGTTGTATTCTCAATGGGAAGTACCGCATAGTCTGCTCTTCCCTCCACAACTGCTTCCATTGCATCGCGCCAGGTTTTTACATGAAAACTCTCAATATCGTCCTGGAAATATTCCCTCATTGCAGCATAGCTGTATGCACCTTCCACACCCTGAAAGACAACTCTTACATCTTTCAGCGGAAGTGCATCTACCATTTCCAGTTTCTCATCGTCCTCGATTCCATGCTCTGTGAGAAGCTGATACTGTCTCTTACGGCTGATCGCCATGATCTGCTGAAAAAGCTCCTGCGCACCAAGCTGATTAAATTCTCCATGCGCCTTACCTCTCAGGACCTCCAGCTTCTGTCTCTCTCTTTCCGGATCCAGAACCTTCTTTCCTGTACGTATCTTATATTCTGCAACATCCTCACACACCTTCATTCTCTGTTCAAAAAGACGTATGATATCGCTGTCGATCTTATCTATTTCATTTCTGCATTCCTGTAAATCTATCATTTATGTTATACCTTTTTACTTTCACAAATTCTCTACAATATCAGTCATCTCTCCGATAAAGGAAAGAGAACCAAAGGCAATGATCACATCCTGTTCCCCGGCAAGTGAAAAAGCCTCCTCCACTGCATCTTTAATCGTATCCATTGCCTGTACATTGGGATTGTATTCACTGACAGTCTTCGCCAGCTCTCCGGCAGGCAACGCCCTTATATTATCCGGAGTCTGGATCGTAAGTATCCGGTCTGCAAAGTGCGCAGTTTTCTGAATCACACTTCTGTAATCCTTATCTGCAAACACTCCCATAATATAGATGATCCGTTTTCCCTTAAAATAATGCTCTATTGAAGCTGCCATCATATCCGCAGCAGCAGGATTATGAGCCCCGTCTACCACAAACAGCGGTTTTTTACAGATAACTGTAAACCGTCCGTTCCAGTTTACTGTGCGAAGCCCTTCTTTTTTCTGCTCCGCAGCAGTGGGAAAGCCCAGCTCATCCAATACTTTTAAAGCATTCAGCGCAACTACTGCATTTTCCTTCTGATAAACACCAGCCAGCGGAATCTCATACTCTTCACCCCTGTACCGGATTGTCTGTCCAAGGCAGCTTTCCTTTAGCACCTCTGCCTCAGAAGCATCTGCTATGGTACATTTTGTACCATGTTCTCTGCTGATCCTCTCGATCACCTGCATTGCTTCCGGCTTCTGTCTGGCAGTCACCACTCTGCAGCCGTCTTTGATGATCCCGGCTTTCTTCTCTGCGATCTGTGCCAGAGTATTTCCAAGAAAAGACATATGATCCATACTGATCGATACCAGCACTGCCAGCAGCGTATTCTTAATAATATTTGTGGCGTCCAGATTTCCGCCCATTCCCACTTCCAGCAAAACGAGATCACAATTCTCTTTTTTAAAGAACAGAAATGCCACCGCAGTCTCTATTTCAAATGCAGTGGGATGGGGATAACCATCCTTTGTCATAGCAGCAATAACATCAGACACCTGTGTAATATAAGCAGCAAAGTCCTCTCTGCTGATCCTGCTTCCCGAAACTTCCATCCTGCCTCTGTAAGAATACAGGGTAGGCGAAACATATCTTCCAATGCGATATCTCGCACCTGATAAAGCAGAATACAAAAAAGCAATGACAGAACCCTTGCCATTGGTACCGGCTACATGCACATATTTCAGATCATCCTGTGGATTTCCAAGACGTTTCATCAGCTCACGCATATGCTCCAGTCCCAGGACACTGGGAATTTCCCGGGTGATTTTGTCTATGTACTCCCGGCTTTCCTGATAATTCATAATAAACTCCTCTTATTTCCATGAGATCCCCTCCACACGTTCCTTTTGCGCATAAGGCACCTCATTGCTATAGTGTAATAACGTGTTCTCATTATATCCTACGTGTATGTTTTTTTCAAGGCAGGCAATACTAGAATCATAGAAATTTATACAGGAGCGTTGCCTATGAAAAAAGCTTTCATTCTCTGCGGTCTGACGGGCTGGTGCATGGAAATCCTCTGGACCGGACTGCATTCCATCCTTTCAGGAGAACTTACCATGACAGGAAAAACTTCCCTTTTAATGTTTCCCATTTACGGATGCGGTGCCATCATCCGCCCGCTCTCCGGTAAACTTTCTGCTGTCCCGCTTTTTGTCCGCGGCTGCATTTATACTGTCGGATTTTTCTTCGTGGAATTTATCAGCGGTGCTCTTTTGCGCTGTTTTCATATGTGTCCCTGGGACTACAGCAACACTCCTCTGAATTACCGGGGACTGATAAGACCGGACTACGCTCCCCTCTGGTTCGGAGCCGGACTTTTTTTTGAGAGAATACTTGGAAAACTCTCTTGAAAAAAGCACCTGATTATTATATGATGTTATGAAGGATTAAATAAAAATTCCTGAACCAGTAAAATATGGAGGTATGAAATGAGACACTTAATGAGTCCGCTGGATCTGTCTGTTGATGAGTTAAATACTCTTCTTGACCTGGCCAGCGATATTGAGAAACACCCTGATAAATACGCACATGTCTGCGATGATAAAAGACTGGCAACTTTATTCTATGAGCCAAGCACCCGTACCCGTCTCAGCTTTGAAGCTGCTATGATGAACCTTGGCGGTAAAGTTCTTGGTTTTTCATCAGCTGATTCCAGTTCCGCTTCAAAGGGTGAAAGTGTTGCCGATACAATCCGCGTTGTATCCTGTTACGCTGACATCTGTGCTATGCGCCACCCGAAAGAAGGTGCTCCGTTAGTAGCTTCTATGGCTTCTTCTATTCCTGTTATCAACGCCGGCGACGGTGGTCATCAACATCCTACCCAGACATTAACCGACTTACTTACCATCCGTTCCTTAAAGGGACGTCTTGACAACATTACCATCGGTCTGTGCGGAGATCTGAAATTCGGACGTACCGTTCACTCTCTGATCGAGGCGCTGGTTCGTTACAACAATGTTAAATTCGTACTGATTTCTCCGGAAGAGCTTCGTATTCCAAGCTACATCCGCGAAGACGTACTGAAGAAAAACAACATCGAGTTCCTAGAAGTAGAACGTCTGGAAGATGCTATTCCGGAGCTTGATATTCTTTACATGACACGTGTTCAGAAGGAGCGTTTCTTCAACGAGGAAGACTATGTTCGTATGAAAGATTTCTACATACTGGACAAGCAGAAACTTTCCCTTGCAAAAGATGACATGTACATTCTTCATCCGCTTCCACGTGTTAACGAAATTGCAGTCGAAGTAGACAATGATCCGAGAGCCGCATACTTTAAACAGGCCCAGTACGGTGTATATGTTCGTATGGCCCTGATTCTTACATTATTGGAGGTAGAAGTATGTTAAATGTTGGGCGCTTAAATGAAGGTGTGGTATTAGATCATATTAAAGCAGGAAAGAGCATGATGATTTATCATGATTTAAAATTAGATAAAATGGACTGCTGTGTTGCAATTATCAAGAATGCAAGAAGTGAAAAAATGGGACGCAAAGACATTATTAAAATCGAGTGCCCGATCGACAGCATTGACCTTGATATTCTTGGATTTATTGACCATACGATTACTGTCAATATTGTAAAAGACGGAAGCATTGTAGAGAAAAAAGAGTTAACGCTTCCAAAAGAAATTCGAAATGTAATTAAATGTAAAAATCCACGGTGTATCACTTCTGTTGAGCAGGAATTAGATCATGTCTTTATTCTTGCAGACCCTGAAAAAGAAGTTTATCGTTGTCAGTACTGCGAAGAAAAATACCGTCGTAAATAGGAGATAAGACAAGAGGTCATAAAAAGACAGTCCTGATTTTTTGAAATTAGGACTGCCTTTTTTAGTTATAGAGTAATAAAAGAGAGAACAAAGTATGGCAGAGAGAAAAACCTATAAAGAGATTGTACGGAAATTTTTAGAAAATGATGAAGTAGTGATAGAAACCCGTTTGGATGGAGAAAGGGCGGGAGAAAAGAAGATCCTGACATCAGAAGAGGCAAAGAAAGCTCCAAAAGATGGATGGCATAGGGAGACTCTGTTTGCAAAACCAAAAGCGGTGCTTTTAGGTGGAGGACACGTTTCGCTTGCGATTGCACAATTATTAAAGATGGTAGAGTTTCGTGTAATTGTGGTAGATGAGAGAGAAGAATTTGCAAATAAGGAACGCTTTTGCTGTGCAGATGAAGTGTACTGTATGGGATTTCAGGAATTCCTTGATACAAAAGATTTTGGAGAACATGCCTATTATATTATTGTGACGAGAGGTCACAAAGATGATTATACCTGCTTAAGTGGTCTGCTTAGAAGAGAAAAGACGTATATCGGAATGATTGGCAGCAGGAAAAAAGTTGCAATTTCTTTTGATAAATTAAGAGCAGAAGGATATTTAGAAGAAGAGATTGCACAGGTGCATGCACCAATCGGGCTTGCAATCGGGGCGCAGACTCCGGCAGAGATTGCAGTCAGTATTGCAGCTGAAATTATTCAAAAGAAAAATGAATCACCAGAGATTATCAATACGCTTGAAGAAGAAATTTTGAAGGGCTTAGAAGATGAAAAATCAAAGGTTTTAGTTACGGTAATCGAAAAGAAAGGTTCTTCTCCAAGAGGAGAGGGAACAAAAATGATTGTGCGGGAAGATGGGAAAATTTATGGTACAATCGGAGGTGGTGCAGTGGAACATGAGGCAATTGAAGAGGCAAAAAATTTTGATGCCGAAAATGGATTTTTAATCAAAGACTATGACTTGTCGAATGCAAAAGCAGCTACCCTTGGAATGGTTTGCGGAGGGAAGGTAAAAGTTATGTTTGAACGTCTGTAAAATCAAGGGTAGAAAGATTGGTAAGTGAAATTAAAAACAGGAGGAAAAGAACATGGAACAGGATATCAAAAAACAAATTGTCGGAATACTTGAAAAAGACTGCCGTTTAAGTGAAGAAGAAATTGCAGTGATGCTTGGAAAAGAGACAAAAGAAGTGGAACTGGCAATAAAAGAACTTGAAAAAGAGGGGATTTTATGCGGGTATCATGCCCTGGTAAACTGGGATAAAGTAGATGATGATACCGTAACTGCGTTAATCGAATTAAAAGTAACACCGCAGGGCGGAGACGGCTTTAATAAAATCGCAGAACAGATTTATCAGTATCCGCAGGTAGAAACGCTGTATTTAATGTCAGGAGCATATGATTTCCTTGTTATGGTAAGAGGGAAAAGTATCAAAGATATTTCGCTGTTCGTGTCTGAAAATCTGGCTTCTATCGAAGAAGTACAAAGCACAGCGACTTACTTTACTTTGACAAAATATAAAGAACAGGGTGTGAATCTGACAAGAAAAAAACAGGATGGAAGAATGGTGATTACTTTATGAGAGAATTTGTAACAGAAAAAGTAAAGCAGATTAAGCCATCCGGAATTCGAAAATTTTTCGATGTAGTCAGTGAAATGCCGGATGCAATTTCTCTTGGAGTGGGCGAGCCGGATTTTGATACTCCATGGCACATTCGTGATGCAGGAATTAAGTCATTAAAAGCAGGAAAAACCTTTTATACTTCAAATGCAGGATTGATGGAGCTTCGAGAAGAAATCTGCCGTTATACCGAAGAAAAAATGCATGTTTCTTATGACCCGAAATCGGAAGTGTTTATCAGTGTGGGCGGAAGTGAGGCAATTGATATTGCATTTCGGGCGACACTTGATATCGGAGATGAAGTGATTATTCCGGAACCGGCTTTTGTTTCTTATGTGCCGTGTGCCCGGCTTGCAGGGGCTGTTCCGGTTGCAATTCCATTAAAAGCAGAGAATGAATTTCGTCTGACACCGGAAGAATTAGAGGCTGCAATTACTCCAAAATCAAAGATTTTACTGTTATCTTATCCGAATAATCCAAGAAAGGGGGCCGAAGATTGTCTGATGTGTATCCCTATCTGACAGGTGTTTGTGATTTAGAAATTGAAGCTTATGATGCGGAAAAAATTATGGAAAAGGCAGATTTAGAAGCCCTGTGTCCGATTATTGAAAAATATGACTTATTGGTTGTGTCGGATGAAATTTACAGTGAGTTAAGTTATAAATCTGCACACGTAAGCATTGCGTCACTTCCGGGAATGAGAGAGAGAACCATCGTGATTAATGGATTTTCAAAAGCATTTGCCATGACCGGATGGCGTCTTGGCTATGCGCTTGCACCTGCGCCTATTATGAAGCAGATGATAAAGCTGCATCAGTTTGCGATTATGTCTGCACCGACGACCAGTCAATATGCGGCCATCAGTGCCTTAAAAAATGGCAATCCGGATGTGATTGAGATGAGAATGGCTTATGACCAGAGACGACGTTTCTTAATGCATACCTTAAAACGGCTTGAAATTCCGTGTTTTGAGCCTTACGGTGCATTTTATATCTTCCCGGATATCTCAAAATTTGGTATGACATCGGAAGAATTTGCAACAAAACTCTTACAGGAAGAAAAAGTAGCGGTTGTTCCGGGCAGTGCATTCGGAGCATGTGGAGAGGGATTTGTCCGTATTTCGTATGCGTATTCGATTGAAGAATTAAAGGCAGCATTTGAAAGAATTGAGAAATTCATCGAAAAAATACGATAAAAAAAGAAAAAAGGCTGGACATTTTAGTGCGTAAAAGCTATTATTAATTATAATTTTACAGCAATAAATAGCGTTGAGGAGGATACAAACGAAAATGAAGAAAGTAGTAAAATTCGGCGGAAGCTCTTTAGCAAGCGCAGAACAGTTTAAAAAAGTGGGTGATATCATCCGTGCTGACGAAACAAGAAGATTTGTTGTACCGTCTGCACCGGGAAAAAGAAATTCAAATGATACAAAAGTAACCGATTTACTTTATAAATGTTACCGTGCAGCAGAAAAAGGTCACACTGATTTTGATAAAGTATTAACGGAAATTAAAGCACGTTATCAGGAAATTATCGATGGACTTGGCTTAGGTCTTTCTTTAGAAGAAGATTTTAATATCATCGAAGAAAAATTTAAAAATCATGCAGGTGAAGAGTATGCAGCATCAAGAGGAGAATACTTAAACGGAAAAATCATGGCAGATTATTTAGGCTATGAATTTGTAGACTCTGCAAAAATTATCCGTTTTGACGGAGAAGGTCAGTTTGATATGGAAATGACAAACCGTCTGACCCGAGAATATTTAAAGGATAAAGAAAATGCAGTAATTCCGGGATTCTATGGAGCAATG
>ERZ838225.2050-NODE-2050-length-12258-cov-3.134557_pt1 | contig 12258 bp, 7 predicted proteins | sample MGYA00519684_ERZ838225 | MGnify/ENA primary metagenome ERZ838225 (study PRJEB31850, sample SAMEA3708829) | human gut metagenome | biome: human gut; feature: human-associated habitat; material: faeces | place: China | collected 2014 ...
CCTCTGGCTCATGATGTTGAGATGCCGCAGCACTGCGCGTACGTCGTGCGTGATCTGCCCCAGGCTACTGTTGAACAGCGTGAGCGCGCCCTGAACGCCACCCACTGGAATGAGTTCGCCTTCCCCGCTGGCCTGCTGACCGTTGATATGCTGTCCGACTCCGGTACCACTGCAATGACCAATCATCAGTGGGCAAGCCTGTTCCTCGGCGACGAGGCTTACGGCCGCAACACCGGTTATTACGTTCTGCTCGACACCTTCCGCGACATTTTCGAGCGCGGCGGCGAGAAGAACTGGAAGAAGATCATCGACCTCGTTCGCACCGATTGCCGCGACGTTGAGAAGATGATGGATGAAGTTTATCTGTGCGAGTACGAAGGCGGCCTGTTCAATGGCGGCGCAGCTCAGATGGAGCGCCCGAACGCATTTATCATCCAGCAGGGCCGTGCAGCTGAGTCCGTTCTGATGGAAATCGTTCGCAACATCCTTGCTAAGCGTCACCCGGGCAAGAAGTTCACCATTCCGTCGAATGGTCACTTCGACACCACCGAAGGCAACATCAAGCAGATGGGTTCCATTCCGCGTAACCTGTACAACAAGACCCTGCTGTGGGAAGTACCGGAAGGCGGCCGTTACGAGAAGAACCCGTTCAAGGGCAACATGGACATCGAGAAGCTCGAGCAGTTGATCACCTCTGTTGGTCCGGAGAACGTTCCGCTGATCTTCACCTGCATCACCAACAACCCGGTTTGCGGCCAGGCCGTTTCCATGGGCAACCTGAAGGAAATCAACCGCGTTGCGCATAAGTACAACATCCCGCTGGTATTCGATACCGCTCGCTGGGCTGAGAACGCTTACTTCATCAAGATGAATGAGGAAGGCTACGCTGACAAGTCCATCGCTGAGATCGCTACCGAGATGTTCTCTTACTGCGACGCATTCACCATGTCCGCTAAGAAGGACGGCCACGCTAACATGGGCGGCATGCTGGCATTCCGCGATAAGGGCCTGTTCTGGAAGAACTTCTCCGACTTCAACGAAGACGGCACCGTTAAGACCGACGTTGGCGTTCTGCTGAAGGTTAAGCAGATCTCCTGCTACGGCAACGATTCCTACGGCGGCATGTCCGGCCGTGACATCATGGCTCTGGCAGTTGGCCTGTACGAGTCCTGCGACTTTAACTACATGAACGAGCGTGTTGCTCAGTGTAACTACCTGGCAGAAGGCTTCTACGACGCTGGCGTTAAGGGCGTTGTACTGCCGGCAGGCGGCCACGCTGTATACATCAACATGGATGAGTTCTTCGACGGCAAGCGCGGCCACGACACCTTCGCTGGTGAGGGCTTCAGCCTTGAGCTGATCCGCCGCTACGGCATCCGTGTATCCGAGCTGGGCGACTACTCCATGGAGTATGACCTGAAGACCCCGGAGCAGCAGGCTGAAGTATGTAACGTAGTTCGCTTCGCAATCGACCGCAGCCGTCTGACCAAGGAGCATTTGGACTATGTAATCGCAGCTGTTAAGGCTCTGTACGAGGATCGTGAGAACATTCCGAACATGCGTATTGTTTGGGGTCACAATCTGCCGATGCGTCACTTCCACGCATTCCTGGAGCCGTACCCGAACGAAGAGAAATAATCCCCTGTTCCATCCTTTCGTCAAAGGCGATACCGCATAATTGCATAAATTGTGCGGTATTTCCGCCAATGCCGCAGCAATGGCGCCGCGGCATTGCATAACAGGAATTTCTCCTGACCTTTTTATAACTTGATAATCAGGGCGTAACCTGTGCCGCGTGGAAAGTGCACAGGAAAGCAAAGAACAAAGGCGTTCTTTTTGCCAGAAAACTAAACAGTTTCTGCAGCAAAGAGAACGCCCTTTTTCTATCCATTTACACATTAAAGGGGTGTAAGATAATGAGTAAAGAGCCTAAAAACTTAGAACAGAGAGATGGTTTCCAGAGTAAGTGGGGATTCATTCTGGCATGTATCGGTTCTGCGGTTGGTATGGGCAACATCTGGCGTTTCCCGATCATGGTGCAGAAGTACGGCGGCATGACCTTCCTGCTTCCCTATTTTATCTTTGTAATTTTGATCGGCAGTACCGGCGTTATCGAGGAGTTCGCTCTCGGCCGCCGTGCAGCTGCAGGTCCGGTTGGTGCGTTCGGCATGTGTACCAAGGAGCGCACCGGCAGTGAGAAATCCGGTAAGGCGATCGGCGCAATCCCGATCATCGGTGCATTGATGCTGGCAATCGGCTACACGGTCGTTCTCGGCTGGATCTTCAAGTACACCTTCATGTCCCTCTCCGGCAGCCTGTTCAATCTCGGCACGGACATGGGCGCTATCGGCGGCACCTTCGGCATGACCGCACCGGAGGCAGAAACGCTTCCCGAAGCCCTCAAGGCAATGGCGTCGGCCGGTTTCTTCGGCATCGGCAACGGCGTATGGCAGATCGTTGCACTGGTCGTTTCCCTTGCCATCATGGTAATGGGCGTTGCAGGCGGCATTGAGAAGGCCAACAAGGTCATGATGCCGGTTCTGTTCGGTCTGTTCCTCGTACTGGCAGTCTACATCGGCACTCTGCCCGGCGCATCCGCAGGCTATAAGTACATTCTGACCCTGAATCCGGCTGGTCTGGCTAAGCCCGACCTGTGGGTATTTGCATTCGGTCAGGCGTTCTTCTCCCTGTCCGTTGCAGGCAACGGCTCGGTAATCTACGGTTCCTACCTGTCCAAGAGCGAGGATATCCCGTCCTCCGCACGCAACGTTGCAGTATTTGATACCATTGCAGCTCTGCTGGCAGCAGTCGTTATCATTCCGGCAATGGCAGTTGTTCTGGGCGAAGGCATCAACGACGTAAAGGGCGGCCCCGGCCTGATGTTCGTTTACCTCGTAAACGTATTCAACGCAATGCCTGCCGGCCGTATCATCGGCGCGATCTTCTACATCTGCGTACTGTTCGCAGGCGTATCCTCCATCGTAAACCTGTACGAGGCACCGATCGCCTTCCTGCAGGAGCAGTTCAAGTTCAAGCGCGCAGCAGCCGTTGGCACCATCGGTGTAATCGGTCTGGTCGTTTCCATCGCAATCCAGCCGTGGACCTCTCAGTGGATGGACGTTGTTTCCATTTACATCTGCCCGCTCGGCGCTGCTCTGGCCGGCGTTATGTTCTTCTGGGTACTGGGCAAGGAAAAGGCAATTGCTGCTGTTAACGAAGGCGCTAAGAAGCCGATCGGCGGCTGGTTCTTCCCGCTCGGCAAGTGGGTATACGTTATCTGTGCAGTTCTTGCACTGATCCTCGGCGTTATGTACGGTGGCATCGGCTAATCCCTCAAGCCGTCACCGATCTTTCAAAAGACGTTCATGGAGTTTATGAATCGTCTGTATCCCCCCTTTTGTCTCTGTCCCCCGTCACTGCTGTGTGACGGGGGACACACTTTTATACAGAAACGAGCCAGGCAGGCTCGTCTCTTTTTACGTTGTATGGAGAAGATTCAGTTAAAGTAAACGATATCTTCCTTCGCCTTTTCGGCGGGTTCTACCGTGATGGCATGCAGCACCGGACCGGGACCGCGGTACTGCGGCAGCTCCTCGACGGTGATGGACGCCGTGACCTTGACCCAGTCGCGGTTATGCAGCTGATCGCGGTCAGGATAGCGGCAGAGGAAGCCGAGGAAGGTGACGTCATCCGCGCAGCAGACCATGCCGAAGCGGCCGGGCACGAAGCTGCCGGCGGGCACATCCTTGCCGACGTAGGCCTGGGCAAGAAAGCGGACAGTCTTGCCGTCATACTTCATCGGGTCGCCGGTGGCGTCGATGTACCAGAGACCGTAGTCCTCCGGCTGGATGTCGATGATATCCGCATCCACGTCAAACGGCAGCGGCATATTGCGGGCGTAGTCCTCGGAATTGCCGTTCACGTCATCCAGATAGATTGCTGCACGCGGGTTCATCGCCTTGATGTTCTTCTTGTACAGCATATCCTTCAGCTCATCCGTGCAGCGGTTGAACACAACCAGATCCGCAGTGGTGATATGCTCAAACATCATCGGGCCGATGTTGTTGGAATACAGCTCAAACGTGGTCGCATCGACCGTGGTGACGATCTGGTACAGCTCCCAACGGGCAGGAAATGCCTGCATCAGCTTTTCCAGCTTCCACATGCCGTTGTACTCAACAAGAATGCGGTCCGGCTGGTATTTCTGCTCCACGCGCTTGAGGATATTCGGCGTCAGACGGTCCTCGGACTCGATCGGCACAAGCGCGGTGCCGTAGTGCAGCAGCCACTTCTCGTCGTATTCCTCGATGCCTTCTTCGCACAGCAGCAGCACCGTGCGCTCGTTCTCGGTAAAATTCGGGTCCGCGAGAATGTCCTGAATGAACTTGGTCTTGCCGCTCTCCAGAAAGCCGGTAAAGACGTATACCGGAATGGGTTCGTTAGCCATAATCTGGTTACCTCACTTTTCGTTTACGCCGAACAGCGCAGCGATGCGCTCCTCATCCAGTTCGGAGCCGATGACGCACAGACGGCCGGTGTAATCGGCAGTGCCGCGGCGAATTTCGGGTGCGCCCGGAACGTAGTCAAAGTGCAGCCACTCGCCGCCGTCTGCGCACGGAACGATGCCCTTTGCACGCAGTACGGTGCCGAGCGTAACATCACCGAGCGCGGTAAGTGCCGCGTTAAGCTCGTCCTCGGTGTACTTGCGGGTCGTTTCCTTGCCCCAGGAGGTGAATACCTCGTCAGCATCGTGGTCGTGGTCGTGACCGCAGCAGCAGTGACCGTCGTGGTCGTGATGATGGTGCTCATGGTCATGATCGTGGTCATGGTCGTGCTCGTGGTGATGGTCATGGTCGTGGCAGCCGCAGGTGCAGTGCTCATCGTGCTCGTGATGGTGCTCATGCTCGTGCTCGTGCTCGTGGTCATGGTCGTGCTCATGCTCATGCTCGTGGTCATGGTCATGGTGATGATGATGCTCGTGGTGCGGCTCGTGCGCGATTTCCTCGAGAACCTCCGCAACGAGGTCGCGGCTGCCTTCCATGGTGGAGAGCAGCTGCTCGCCGGTCAAATCCTTCCACGGGGTGGTAACGATGCGGGCGTGCTCGTTCAGGCCGCGCAGCATAGCAACGGTCTCGTCGAGGCGCTTCTCCGGGCACTCAGCCGTGCGGGACAGCAGGATGGCACCGGCATGCGCCACCTGATTCTCGAAAAACTCACCGAAGTTCTTGAGGTACATCTTGGCCTTGAGCGCGTCAACAACCGTGACGAAGCTGTTCAGCTGTACATCGAGGTGCGCGTTCTGTACCGCAGCGATAACGTCCGACAGCTTGCCGACGCCGGACGGCTCGATCAGGATGCGGTCCGGATGGTACTGGTCCACAACATCGTGCAGCGCCTTGCCGAAGTCGCCAACCAGCGAGCAGCAGATGCAGCCTGCGTTCATCTCGTTTACAACAATGCCGGCATCCTTGAGGAAGCCGCCGTCAATGCCGATCTCACCGAACTCGTTCTCGATCAGAACAACCTGCTCACCCTTGAGCGCATCGGCCAGCAGACGCTTGATGAGAGTCGTCTTGCCGGCACCCAGAAAACCGGAAATAATATCAATTTTAGTCATGCTTTGTCGCTCCATTTCTATGCACGGCACAGGGATTCCCAAACCGTACTTAAATTTTCCGAACGCTTATATTATACCACATTTATCGGAAAAAGAAAAGCTATTTAGTTAGCGGACGCTAATCTTTCCGGCTGCGCGGCGCGTTTGAGAGCCGCGACGCAACAAAACCCCGGCCCTGTCGCTTGACAAGACCGAGGTTCTGCGGGCATAATATACCCAAGGGATGTTGCTAAGCAACCAGACCTTTCCGTATCATAGTTAAACTAAGATGACCGTTCGGGCCCTACTCCGAGCGGTCATCTTGCTTTTATACAGAATCAATTTGATTTATTCTCCCATCACCTGAAAGACAATATCCCGCACGCGGTTGCGGGTATCGCACTCCACAAGGGTCAGATTCTGCCACGGGCCGATGGTGATCTCGCCATTCACGAACGGGATAACGATAAACGGGCTGAGCAGCGCCGCCTTGATGTGCGACGCGCCGTTATCATCGTGCCATGTGTCATGGTGGTGATAGTAAATGACGTTTCCCTGCTCATCGCGGTAGGGCGAAAAGACGTCCATCGCCGCCTTGAGGTCATGGTAGACCATGCCCGGCTCAAACTCGAGCGTGGTCAGACCGGCAACGCCGCCGGTGGTAAAGCCGGTAATCGTGCCGGACTTCATGCCGGTCTTGCGGCAGGCGTTCTGCACCGCTGCGCGGAAGTCATCGGTAACGTCAATCATGCCCATGTGGGCCTTGGTTTTGTAGGTTTTGGTTTCGGTATAAACAGGCATTTGCGATTCTCCTTTAGAGGCACTCTAAGTAGCGTCCGTACAGCGTTTTGCTGAGGTCGGCGGCGTGACGGAGCAGCGTCTGACGGCTGATATAGCCGCGCGCGTACGCAATCTCCTCCAGACATGCGATGTAGCGGCCGCTCTCATCCTGCACGCGGCGGACAACCTGTGCGGATTCGAGCAGATTCTCGGCGGTACCGGCATCCAGCCAGACGAAATCCCGCTCGAGCTTTTCAACGTGCAGCTGACCGCGCTTCATGTACTCGATATTGACATCCGTAATCTCCAGCTCGCCTCTTGCCGAGGGCTTGAGTCCGCGGGCAATCTCCATAACCGAGTTATCGTAAAAATACAGACCCGGAACGATATAGTTAGACTTCGGATAGCGCGGCTTCTCCTCAATGGAAATCGCACGGCCCTGACCATCAAACTCCACAACGCCGAACGCACGCGGGTCATCGACATAGTAGCCGAATACGCAGGCGCCGGATTGCAGCTGCACGGCACGGTCCAGATAGCTCTGGAAATTGGGGGAATAGAAGATATTATCGCCCAGAACAAGGCAAACCGAGTCATCCCCGATGAACTGGGAGCCGATGAGCAGCGCGTCCGCGATGCCGCGTGCAACCTCCTGCACCTCGTAGGTGATGTTGACGCCGAAGCGGCCGCCGGAACCGAGCAGACGGTAGAACGGGCCTTCCTCTCCGGGCGGGATGATGATGAGAATATCGCGGATACCGGCCTGCAGGAGCGCTGCCAGCGGATAGTAGATCATCGGTTTATCGTATACCGGCAGCAGCGGTTTGCATACCGGACGTGTCATCGGGTACAGGCGCGAGCCCTTACCGGCGGCAAGAATGATTCCTTTCATTGGCTATTCCTCTATCTATATGGTTTTGTGAGATTAGTATAGCACACTTTGGGCAAATAAGAAAGCCTTTTGTAAAGGCAGGAGTCAGGAGGCAGGAGGCAGGAGTAATGGAAAATTGAAAATTGAGAATGGAGAATAGCGCTATCCTTGCGCAGGCTCCGGTCGCGCTGCGCCCGTGGCGGCTTACCTCCTGTGTAATATTTGATTCCACGGATTTAGTTGATAAATGTCCGCAGGGCGGGGCACCCTCACCCCGCCCTACGATAACTCATTCACTCTTTCTCAATCGTCAGCACCGAATGATACGGCATCGGCTGATTGAGATACACGTTTACGGTATCTGTATTGCTGTATTCATATTCGTACCGGAAATCCAGCCCGTCGAGATGCGCCTCCTTGACGTTTTTCGTATCCGGTGCATCGTAATCCCAGCCGTCGTCAATGATGTCATCCCTCATGTGGTCGGCATACAGCCAGCTCCATTTGGCATACGCGGCCGCAAAGGCGTAATACACCGTCATGCGCTCCTGATAGCCACACGAGCCGTTCTGCGAATCCGAAACCACCGTCACCGACTGCACATAGCCGTCCGCATCGGTTTCGACCGTCACATCGGATACAGAATCGCCCAGCGAGAAGAAATACCTGCCGCCCATTCCCACGTCGCTATTCCAGCTGCCGTCCGGCCGGACATACGGCGCCAAGCCCTGATTATATTTCAGGCAGTCGTTGCAGTTCTCCACATACTCCGCAAGAGTCAGCTCGCCGCGATTGGGCGGCAGCTTGGCGTACAGGTCAATGCCGTAACCTGCGGCTGTTCGCAGCCCGATCACCAGCAGGTACAGCGCCACGCGATACCAGCGCACCTCCCGCTCGCGGACAACGATGCTGCATCCGTTCTCCAAATCCCACGGCAGCTCCTCTTCTTTGCACGCGCGGTAGCACTTGTAATTGTAGTACCAGTCGAAGAGCGGCAGCGCATAGCAGTTGCCGTAGACGAACACGCCCCACAAACGGGCATATGTGGTGCGGATGGACAGCTTTTCTCCGTCCTCATCGCGGACGGACAGCCCGAAGATCCACTTGCCGGGCGTTGTGCCCCAGTAATGCAGCAGCACCGGCTCGAACACGAACGTCAGCAGCCAGCTGACATACCCGCACGCGAGCGTCCACGCCAGACTCGCCGTGAGCTGGATAAAATTCTCCGGATTGATGCGGAACACCCACTGTGCCAGCATCGCCCACAGCAGCTCATACAGTCCGGCATCCACATTGCGGGCAAAGAAGCGCCGCCACGGACAGCCTGCCGGCGGGATGCGGTCTTTCTCGCGCGGGTCGTCTGCGGGCAGCACGATGGACTGGTACCGGTCTACATCCAGCCCGTTCCACTCCGCCCTGTCCTCGCAGATGGCGCGGCACATCGCATACGCCTGTTCGCTCTCGCGGATGTCCCCCTGCAATACGTCGAGCTGGCCTGCCGCCGCCTCGGGCAGCGCTTTCTCGCCGCTCTCGATGGCGCGGATGTCGGGCACGCTCAGGCGCAGCCGCCGCAGCAGCATGATCTTCCGCAGCGTCTGCACATCGTCCTCGGTGTAATCGCGGTAGCCGTTCGCGCCGCGTGTCGGCTTGAGTAAGCCTTCCTTCTCGTAAAACCGGATGTTCGCCCGGGATAATCCCGTCCTGCGCTCTGCTTCCGCTATGTTCATACGATCACCTTCCCTTCTATTGATTACATTATAAGGGATAAAGTAGGTTTACAGTCAAGTGTTTTCGGGGAAAATGTTAAGAAAAAAAGAGTGGAAAGCACTTCACTCTCCACTCTTTTTCATCGTTTAATTCAGCGCTGCAATGGACTCTTCCAGCTTTGCGAGGTGCTCGCGCAGCTTGTCAGCCTTTTCGCGCTCGGCCGCAACAACCTTCTCGGGTGCCTTATCGACAAACTTCGGGTTGTTCAGCTTCTTCATAACAAAGTCGATATCAGCCTCGACCTTGCTCTTTTCCTTGCCGAGACGGGCGCGCTCGGCCTCGAAGTCGATGAGGTCGCCCATCGGCATATAAATCTGTGCGTCGCCGGTAACTACGGATGCCATCTTGGCAGCGTCCGCCGGAACGGCGTCGATGAGTTCAATCTCGGAAGCGTAAGCCAGCTTGGGGAAGAAGCCTGCGCCTGCGGAGAAGGTGTCCTTCTTCTCGGTCAGGATGAGCACCTTGGCCTTCTTGGAGGGCGGTACGTTCATCTCGGCACGGCGGTTGCGGATGGCGCGGACAGCGTCCATCAGGCTCTCCATCTGTGCCTCCTCCGCGGCAAAGTGCAGCTCGTCCTTGTACTCCGGCCATGCGGATACCATAACGGACGGACCCTCATGCGGCAGCGCCTGCCAGATGGTCTCGGTGATGAACGGCATGAACGGGTGCAGCAGCTGCATCGCGCCGCTCAGCACATAGCAGAGCACCTTCTGTACGTTCTCGTCGCCGGTCTGCAGACGGGTCTTTGCAATCTCGATATACCAGTCGCAGAAGTTCTCCCAGATGAAGTCGTTCAGCTTGGCAGCCGCCAGACCCAGCTCGTACTGGTCGATGTTGCGGGTAACATCGGCAACCAGTGTGTTGAACTTGCTGAGAATCCACTTGTCCTCGATGGTGAGGTCTGCGGGAAGCTGGACTGCCTTGTCCTTGTCGATGGTCAGGTTCATCTGGATGAAGCGGGATGCGTTCCAGATCTTGTTGCAGAAGTTGCGGGATGCCTGTACGCGCTCATCCGAGAAACGCATATCGTTTCCGGGGCTGTTGCCGGTTGCAAGGGTGAAGCGCAGCGCATCCGCGCCGTACTGGTCGATGACCTCGAGCGGGTCGATGCCGTTGCCGAGCGACTTGGACATCTTGCGGCCCTGTGCGTCGCGCACCAGACCGTGGATATAAACCGTCTCGAACGGGGTTTCGCCCATGTGCTCCACACCGGAGAAAATCATGCGGGCAACCCAGAAGAAGATAATATCATAGCCGGTAACAAGCGTAGAGGTCGGGTAGAAATACTCGAGCTCCTTGGTCTTATCCGGCCAGCCGAGCGTGGAGAACGGCCACAGAGCGGACGAGAACCAGGTATCCAGTACGTCCTCTTCCTGACGGATGCTCTTGCTGCCGCACTTCGGGCAGGTGCAGACATCGGTCTTGGAAACGGTCATCTCGCCGCAGTCGTCGCAGTAGAACGCCGGAATGCGGTGACCCCACCACAGCTGACGGGAGATACACCAGTCGTGTACGTTTTCCATCCAGCGCAGGTAGGTCTTGGAGAAACGGTCGGGCACGAACTTGGTCTTGCCCTCGTTTACTACGTCCATAGCGGGCTTGGCGAGCGGCGCCATCTTGACGAACCACTGTGCCGAGGTCATCGGCTCAACGGTGGTGCCGCAGCGGTAGCAGGTGCCTACGTTGTGCTCGTGGTCCTCGATCTTGACCAGGTAGCCGCCTTCCTCAAGGTCCTTTACAACCGCCTTGCGGCACTCGTAGCGGTCCATGCCCTCGTACTTGCCGCCGTTTGCGTTGACGGTCGCGTCCTCGTTGAACACGAGAATCTGCTCGAGGTTGTGGCGCTGACCCATCTCGAAGTCGTTCGGGTCGTGGCACGGCGTAACCTTGACGCAGCCGGTGCCGAACTCCATATCAACGTACTCGTCACCGAAGATCGGAATCTCGCGGTTCATGATCGGGAGGATGCAGGTCTTGCCGATGAGGTGCTTGTAGCGCTCGTCGTTCGGGTTGACGGCAACGCCGGTATCGCCCATGAAGGTCTCCGGACGTGTGGTCGCAACGACCAGCTCGCCCGAGCCGTCCGCCAGCGGATAGCGGATGTGCCACAGCTTGCCCGGCTGGGTTTCGTACTCAACCTCAGCATCGGACAGCGCAGTCGCGCAGTGCGGGCACCAGTTGATGATGCGGTGGCCCTTGTAAATGAGGCCCTTGTTGTACAGGTTTACGAATACCTCGCGGACCGCCTTGGAGCAGCCCTCGTCCATGGTAAAGCGCTCGCGGTCCCAGTCGCAGGAGGTGCCGAGTTTCTTGAGCTGGCTGATGATGCGGCTGCCGAACTTGTCCTTCCACGCCCATACGCGCTTCAGGAACTCCTCACGGCCGAGGTCGTAACGGGTCAGGCCCTCCTCCTTGCGGAGGTTCTCCTCTACCTTGATCTGGGTTGCGATACCGGCGTGGTCGGTGCCCGGCATCCACAGTGCCTCGTAGCCCTGCATGCGCTTGGTGCGGATGAGGATATCCTGCAGGGTCTCGTCGAATGCGTGGCCCATGTGCAGCTGGCCGGTAACATTCGGAGGCGGGATAACGATGGTGTACGGTTTCTTGTCCGGATTGACCTCGGCGTGGAAGAAGCCGGAATCGACCCAGAACTTGTACAGCTTGTCCTCGACCGATTTCGGGTCGTAGGTCTTAGGCAGTTCGCTCATTGATCTATCTCCTTCAATTTGATTTACGATATACATGCGGGATACCTCTGTGCAAACAAAAAAGAGCATACTCATCCCGACAACAGGACGAAGTATGCTCCGTGGTACCACCTGAATTCGCGTAAAGACGCGCACTCGTTGCCCCGTAACGCGGGTTAGACGGAACAGCTTAACGAACATTCGGCTGTTCTGCTCCAAAGCGACCTTCTTCTTCCCCGCCGAGGTGCTTGCACCGGCCGCACCCTCTCTAAACGCGCAAAGGAAAAATACTCCTCTTTTTCACTGCATTTGTGTATTAACTTTAATATTATAGCTGTTAAATTCGGGTTTGTCAAGGGATATCCCTTGTTTTCCGGCACCGACCCTCTGGGGCACATGAACTGCCGCAGGCGTGTTCGCCCTATCCGGGCGGCAGTTTTTTTCAGCACCGGCTGACTGGGGCACGCGAACTGCGTCAGCGTGTTCGCCCTATCCGGGCGGCTCCTTTTCTGCACCGGCTGAGCGGGGCACTCGAACTGCCGCAGGCGTGTTCGCCC
>ERZ838225.2053-NODE-2053-length-12218-cov-4.214503_pt1 | contig 12218 bp, 10 predicted proteins | sample MGYA00519684_ERZ838225 | MGnify/ENA primary metagenome ERZ838225 (study PRJEB31850, sample SAMEA3708829) | human gut metagenome | biome: human gut; feature: human-associated habitat; material: faeces | place: China | collected 2014 ...
ATCAGATACCTGCGGTTTTCTTGATATACTCGCGTGCCATCTTGGCATACTCGAGCGGATTTGCCTTTGCCGGGTCCTGCTCGGCCTCTACGATGAACCAGCCCTCGTAGTGTGCATCGTGCAGAGCCTTGAATACGCCCGGATAGTCGACGCAGCCGTCACCCGGAATGGTGAAGCAGCCTTCCAGAACCGCCTTGCGGAACTTGAAGCCCTCGGCATATGCCTTTTCCATCATGTCCGGACGGATATCCTTGAGGTGAACGTGACCGATACGAGGACCGAATTCCTTGGCTGCCTTTACGGCGTCCTCCCCCGAGAAAGTGAAGTGGCCAGTATCAAAGCAGAGGTAAACGTAGCGCGGATCGGTGTTGTCCATCAGGCGCTTGGTTTCCTCGAAGGTCTGAACGACCGTCGCCATATGGTGATGGAAGCACAGCTTGAAGCCGCGGTCAGCAGCGATCTTGCCGAGCTTGTTCAGGCCGTCGCACAGCTTGTCCCACTCTTCATCGGTGGCAACCGGCTTGTTGCTGCCGAACATCGAGCACTCCTCTGCGAACAGGCAACGGGTCAGCTCGCATACGTTGATGCGGCTTGCACCGACAGCCTCGAGGAAGTCCAGCTGCTCGATAAATGCCTTTTCGTTCTCCTCGTAGGGGGTCGAGCACAGGAAGCTCGAGAACCACTGGGATGCAATCTTGATGCCGCGCAGGTCGAGTGCCTTGTTGAGCACTGCCGGGTCGGTCGGGAACTTGCCGCCGACCTCGGTGCCCTGAAAGCCTGCCAGAGCCGCTTCGGAAACCATCTGCTCGAAGGTCAGCTCGCCGCCGAGCTGCGGCATATCGTCATTCGTCCAGCCAATCGGCGCAATGCCGAGTTTTACGTTATTAAACATGATTTGCTACCTCCCTCAGCATTTTTCCCAGGTGCCCGACTTAACGGACTTGAGCACTGCGTTGATAATACCGTCAACCTTGGCGCCCATCTCGAAGTCGCAGATGTACTCGCCGCCGTGCATAGCCTGCATGAGTGCGTGAGCCTGCAAGGTCTTCATATCGTCGAATGCGATTGCGATGCCGCCTGCCGGCTGGAAGTACTTGAAGCCCTTGTGCTGCGGGTTGAGCAGTACGGTGCGGAAGCCGCAGTCACGGCCGTTGTCCTTGTCAGCGTCAGCCTTGAAGTAAACCTGAACCTCGCACATGCGCTCCAGATCGTATACTACCGAGCCCTCGGTGCCCTGAATCTCGTAATAGAAGTAGTTCTTGCGGCCGGTTGCAACACGGGAGGACGAGAAGTCACCGATGGCACCGTTCTCGTACTTGACGAGGAAGGTGATGAGGTCGTCGTTCTCAACCTTGCCCATCTCGGTGCTGCCTGCCTTGACCGGACGCTCCGGAATAACGATGGACTGCACGCCGAGCACCTCGCTCATGTCGCCCATGATCATCTGGGAAACGCTCAGCAGATGGCTGCACAGATCGCCCAGTGCGCCCGAGCCTGCCAGCTTGTTGATGTGACGCCATGCAATCGGAATGGACGGATCGAGCAGCATATCCTGATCGTAAGTAGCGTGAACACGCATGATCTTGCCCAGCTTGCCGGACTTGACGAGCTCTGCAACGTACTGGTTTGCCGGGTTCATGATGTTGGAGAAACCGCAGTAGTTGACTACGCCCTTTTCCTTGGCCAGATCAGCCAGCTCGCGGGACTGCTCCGCGGACAGAGACAGCGGCTTCTCGCAGAAAACATGCTTGCCGTGCTCCAGAGCAGCCTTAGCCATCTCGTAGTGCATGCAGTTCGGGGTTGCAACGTCCACCAGATCGATTTCGGGATCGGTAACAACGTCCATCCAGTTGGTGGTGTAGCGGTTGTAGCCCATGTTCTTCGCGAACTTTGCTACTGCATCCTCGCTGACGTCGCTTACCAGCTCAAATACCGGCATATCATCGCCGAAGATCATGCGTGCGTTGTGGAATGCGGTGGTGTGGGCCTTGCCCATCCAGCCGGCGCCGATCAGACCGATTTTAATTTCCTTGCTCATAAGTTTTTCCTCCTCAAAAAATCTCAATACTCTTGTTGGATTTTATCGAAAACGCCTTGTGCGTTTCTTACAATGTGAATAGGTGAATGGTTTCCGGGGTCCGGCTCATCATCGAGCCAGACCGATCGGAGAGAACAGCGCGTAGACGCAAAGCATCAGGATGAAGCAGGTCAGCGCTGCGGGTTTTACATATTTCCACGGGGTCAGGTCAACAGCCTTGGAATCCTCGAGGATAAAGTCGGTAGCACGGGGCTTGAACTTGCCGATGAGCAGCATCAGTGCCAGGTCTACCGGGAACAGTACCGAAAGAACATACAGGTAATGCACATTCAGCGGCAGGAACTTGGAGATCGAATACAGGATAACGTGTACGACCAGCGTAATTTTCGGTGCGCAGGCCGGAACGCGCTTGGTGTAGAAGCCTACCAGCACGATCGCGAGGATCGGCATGGAGTAGAAGCCGAAGCACTCCTGCAGGAAGTCATACAGACCGGACGGTGCATTGCTGACGAACGGCGCTACGCAGATGGATACGATCGCAAGACCGGTACCAACACGCTTGCCTACGCTTACCAGATGAGAGTCGCTTGCGGTCTGGTTGAACAGCGGACGGTGGAAGTCCAGCGTGTAAAGCGTTACACAGCTGTTCAGTGCCGAGTTAAAGGACGACAGGATCGCACCGAACAGAACCGCTGCGATGATGCCGAGCAGCCAGTTCGGAACAACTGTGGTGATCAGAGACGGATATGCCAGGTCGCTGTTTGCCAGGCCGTCTCCGAAGAAGCGGTAAGCCAGCAGACCGCAGATGGTGATGAAGAACGGATCCAGCAGCTTGAGGAAGGCGGTGAACACTGCGCCGCGCTGTGCCTGCGCCAGATTCTTTGCTGCCAGCGTGCGCTGGATGATGGACTGGTTGGTGCACCAGTAGAACAGGTTGTTGAACAGCATGCCGAGGAACAGGACCGGCCACGGAATCATCGGAGGCAGGGCGTTCGCCGGATTGACCGCGTTGAACTTTTCCGCCGGAACATTGGTGATGAAGTCCTGAATACCGGCAAGGAAGCTGCCGTTGCCGAGGATGCAGATGGACAGGATCGGAATCAGCAGACCGCCGATCAGCAGGCCCACGCCGTTTACGGTATCAGATACCGCAACTGCCTTCAGGCCGCCGAAGATTGCGTAGATGGAACCGATAACGCCGATTGCAACACACAGGATCGCAATACTCTGATAAGTGGTGATGCCGAACAGCTGATCCAGATGGAAAATCTGGTTGAAGGCCAGCGCACCGGAGTACAGTACGGTCGGCAGGTAAGTAAGCATATAGCCGAGCAGAAACAGGAACGAGATGATCTGCTTGGTGGTGCGGTCAAATCGAACCTCCAGAAATTCCGGAATGGTGGTGATGCCGGCTTTCAGATACTTCGGCAGGAAGATCAGTGCCAGCGCCAGCAGCGCGATACTTGCGTTTACCGACCAGCTCATGGCGCCCATGTTGGTCGAATAGCTTTGTCCGGCCTGTCCGACCAGCTGTTCGGTGGACAGGTTGGTCATTTCCAGTGAACCGGCGATGACCAGACCGGTCAGTCCGCGTCCTGCAAGGAAGTAGCCTTCCTTGGTGGACAGGTTCTCCTCCTTGGTCTTGTACCATGAGATCAAGGCCACCAGACCGGTGAAGGCGATGAATGTTAAAATGATAATCAAATGTTTCAACCCCTCTTCTGAACAAGAAAATCCTATTATATTGTAGAATTTCCTATTCTTGTTTTTTCTTTTCCCTTCGTCTTTTCAACTCAAAAGAAACTATTTTTTGTGTTTTTGTTCGTTTCCCTTTCGTTGTACCTATCATATATCAAATTCTCACATTCATCACTACACAGGATAATAATAAAATATCAAAATTTTATACTTTTTATCAGTATTATTTTTTGATATAATTGTATAAGAAAAGCGAATGACAGCATTTCCATACCATGATATGGTACAAAAAAGGAGTTGACACCAATTATGCTTAACGATATGGGTATTCTGGCAGATTCTGTCCGCTATTACCACGATGCAGATGCCTTCACCGCGACTAACCTGTACCATGTTCCGCACGCAGGCAGCTACCATTGCGACGAAACATACGGTATGCAGCGTAATTATCTGGATATCTGCCAGATGCTTATTGTAGATGAAGGCGAACTGTCGGTCACCTACCGCGGTGAAACACGCACCGCCGGTCCCGGCAGCCTGATCCTGCTTGACTGCAGAGAGCCGCACAGCTATCACGCCCTCACACCGATTCGCATGCGCTGGTTCCACTTTGCAGGCAACGGCAGCACGGCCTATACACATCTTATCCTCAATACGCACGGGTTCATCCTGCCCACCGGAAGCAATGCCGAGATTGAGGAATGTGTCCGCCGCATCATGGTCTCGGTGCACCAGAACCAGCCCAATCCTCATATTATTTCCCTGACGATCAACAAGCTGCTCGTTCTGCTCGTGCTCGTGCTCGGGGAAAAGAAAAAAAGCGATCTCGAGATCGCCATTCAGGACTCAGCCGACTATATGACGTACAATTTTGCGGACAAATCGCTCTCCATCGAACACCTGTCCCAGCGTGCTGCGCTCAGCACCTGCTACTATATGCGTAAGTTTAAGGAATACCAGTCGGCAACACCGCATCAGTTTTTGCAGACTGTGCGTCTGAGCGCCGCAAAGCAGCAGCTGCTCACCACCTCGCAGAGTATTGAGACCATCGCAGATAACTGCGGTTTCTCCAGTGCTTCGCACTTTATTATGGCCTTCCGTAAGAGCACCGGCATTACCCCGCATCAGTACCGCACCCAGTGGAAATAAAAAGCACACTCTCCGTACTGCGTCCACAGGATGAAACGGTCGCGTGTACAGACAGGCAAGCGCAGCGCAGCTGTGCTATCCGAACGGTGATATTCATCAGATTGCTGCGCGAAATGTCGTTTTTATGACACGAATCGTATAACAGACCAATCGCGTGCTTATACAGATTATGGTATAACAATCAAAAATCAGGTACATATACGGTGTCTGAGAGATAGGCAAACCCATCGAAAGATGGGGGACGCAAAGCCGGAAGGGTCTAAGGCGGCGAACGCCGCAATGACAGCCGGTTGTAAGCATCAGCGAAGACGCTGTTAACCTCTTCTGCGCTTTATTTGGCAGAAGGAGGTGTACGCCGTCAAAAGAATATGGCAAGCCGATTCGCGGTGCAATACACTGCTCGCAGAGCAGGTAAAACTCTGCCCTTTTGTGCTGTTCCAACAAAGATATAAAAACGCTTTCAAGTCATGAGTAGCCATGTCTTGAAAGCGTTTTTTTATTTAAATTTGAAGCCGTTAAAGCAGATAAAATACGGAGGGAAAGTTATGAAAAACGATTGTTATCGGCAATAGTATCATTGTGTTTGTTGCGACAATGTTGAAATTCACTTGGGGCAATCCATCTCGCATCCCTGCTGGCTGATACTGATTGTCAACCCGTCTTCTCCGCTCGCCAGTACCTATGAACCGACCGCATTATTTCAGGCTGACAAAGAGTCTGTTCAGCAGATAAAGCACCGTCTGCGAAATATCCTTGATAAAATCGGCATTGACCGGCGGCTCAAGGGGTTTAAGCTGTCGAGGTGTGATTTGACCAGCAATCTGTATTATAAACGTAAGACTGATGTTCAAAATCGTTTGGATATTTTTAAGAAATCCTTTCCTATCCTCCACTACAGTGCGGTTAAGTTCGGCCAATATTCAAATTCCAATGAAAGATTCAAAGGCGCCAATAAGCATTCATCGAGTTAACGTACTGGAAATGGTTCGGACAAAGGCTTGTTTCAGGGTATTTGAGTCTGCTTAGACAGCATGATTTGACGTTTGATCGCCAACATTAGAATAAGCATACATGAATTAAAGTGAAATGCGTTTTCACCTATGTTGATGGAGGTTTTCTATGCCGAACGATGAAATCTTGACCGTAAAAGAAACCGCTGCCCTGCTCAAGACCACGCGCCAGCAGGTGCGCAAGATAATCGCAAATGAAGAACTCCCGGCCGTAAAGGCCGGGAGTGGAGGGTGCTGAAGGCGGGGATTATGGAGTTTTTTGAGGTGAATTTGTAAACATACCTATTGGATCATGTAGCCGTATATTTTCCGCATCAACACATCCAGATAAGGTTTTCTTTCGCGCTGTAGAATATAATTTGATCCTGTGGAAGATGAAGAGTTTGGCTGATATATTTTCGCTGATGTTCCAGATTGGCAATCTGAGCTGCCGTCAGAGATGTGCTATGCCGCGAGATTGGCGCTGCTTTATCGGCGCAGTTAATCGCAATAATCAAACGGGAACATGATACAGGGACAGCATTGACTGAAACAATGCTAGATCGTTAGCATAATCTCTTTGATCCGAGCGCAGCACATATACGATATAGAAGCAATGATACAATATATCTTTCAAGCATCAAATTCCACACACAGGATCAAAAATGATCAATCAGTGCGAAATGGCAGGAGCACTTCATTCATGCGTTCAATATTCTGTACGACGCTGTCCTTGCGGCGGATAGCGAGGCTGACATAAAGCGTGTCAATGAGGGAGAACTGCGCCACGCGCGGCGACACGAAAAGCTGCTCGGGCGAATACAGCTCAAGGCAGATGTCGCTGACCTCTTTGAGCGGCGTATCCGGATAGCCGGTGATGCCGATGGTCGGTGCGCCGCACTCCTTCGCGGTACGCACGGCCGACACGATTTCGCGCGTCTTGCCGGTATGCGAGATGGCGATGACCGCCGTATCCGGGCCGCATTGGCTCGCCTGAATCTGCATCAGGTGCGAATCGGTCAGCGAAACCGCGCGGATGCCGATGCGCATGAGGCGGATGTAGAAATCCTCCGCGATGGTGCCGGACGCGCCGACGCCGAGGATGAGGATATTCTCCGCCCGGTTGAGCACCCCCACCGCCTGCTCGATTTTCCCGAAATCAAGCAGCTGGAGCGCCCGCTCGAGCGTGTCGATATTCCGGCTGAACACGTTCTCCGAAATGGTCGAAATGCTATCGGTTTCGGACAGATCTTCAAAAATCGTGCGCACCGACTTAGGAGAATATTTCGCCAGCAGCAGCTTTACCTCGCTGAAGCCCGCGCAGCCGACGATCTTGCAGAATCGAATAATACTCGACTCCGCGATGTCAAGCTCGGCCGCCATCTGCTGAATGCTGATCGAGGTAATATGTACCGGATCGGCTAAGATATAGTCCGCAATCCGCTTTCCAACCTTGGATAAAGTCGAATACTGCGACTGAATTGCGGCATAAACGTTCTTGTCCATGCAATCACCCTGCACTTCCGCATCATATAGTAATTTTATTGTATCACAAAACATCGACCTTGTGAAGAATGCACAAAATTGAATATTGTTCTTTTTACAATATGATTTATTGAATTTTATTCCGCTCAGTGCTATACTTGTAGATGTTCGGTGGAACGGACTTCCACTGAAAGGGTATAGCGAGAGACGAGTCCGGACAACGTCTCAAAGGCAGACCCACTCCCGATGCGCCCGGCGCACCGGACGGTCTGTATCGCTGCAACTGAAAAGAAAAGAAAAACAAAAAAAGGACTGAGCAAAACCATGGGCAAATCCAGCAACCCGACTTTCGCGGGTGATAAGGAATTTGAGAAGATCCACCTCAAAGAAAAGTTCTCCTACGGCCTCGGCGATGTTGCCTGCAACGTTGTCTACGCCCTGACCACCTCGCTGCTGATTTACTTCTACACCAACGTAGTCGGTATCTCGGCGGCTATGATCGGTACCATCATGCTGTTCTCCCGTTTCTTCGATGGTATTTCCGACGTACTTATCGGTCATCTGGTTGACCGCACGCATTCCAAGCACGGCAAATCCCGTGCATGGATTCTCTGGATGATGATTCCGTACGGCATCGCAGCAATCCTGCTGTTCACCGTTCCGCCTGCTACGCCGATCGTAAAGGGCATTTACGTTTTCATTACCTATAACTTCTGCACCACCGTTGTTTACACCGCACTGAACCTCCCGTATGCAACGCTGGCAACGCTGATGACCCGCGACACCGACCAGCGCGCCGTTGTCAACCTGTTCCGTACCGGTATGTCCGCCCTCGGCAACATGGTCATCACCGCAGTAACCTTCCCGCTGGTTACCCGTCTGGGTGACACCCAGCAGGCATGGATCGAGGTTTCCATCCTCTACGCCATCGTTTCCATCATCATGCTGTTCATCTGCTTCAAGAACTGTCATGAGCGCGTCAAGGAAGAGACCAAGACCAAGGACGGCAAGAACGTTCCGCTCTGGATGGGCATCAAGCTCTGCGTCACCAACAAGTACTTCATCATGTTCTTCATGCTCGCTGTGTTCCTGTCCTTCTATGAGGCAGTTACCGGCACCTGCAACGCATACTACGCACAGTACATTCTCGGCAACCGCGACCTGCTCGGCGCACTCGCATCGTTCGAGTCCATTCCGCAGATCGTTACCGTTCTTGTTCTGTCTCCGTTCATCGCAAAGTTCGGCAAGCGCAACGTAGCGCTGATCGGTGCGATCGTCGCCGTTATCGGCACGGTCTCCCTGTTCATCAACCCGAGCGCCCTCAATCTTGCACTGTTTGCCTGCGTCATGCGCGGCATCGGCAAGGGCTGCTTCCGCGGCGTCAAGTACTCCATGCTCGCTGACGTTATCGAGTACGGCGCATGGAAGAGCGGCATCCGTGTACAGGGCCTGATGGTATCTGCTACCACCGCCGGCCAGAAGTTCGGCTCCGGCGTGACCGGCGCAATCTTCGGCGCTCTGATGACCCTCGTAGGTTTCGCCGGCACCGCGACTATCAACGCAGCACAGTCTCAGATGCTGATCGGTATCTACATCATCGGCAACATCATCGCCTGGGGCGGCATCGGCGTACTGCTTCTGTTCTACAAGCTCGATAAGATCTATCCGCGCATTATCACCGAGATGAAGCAGCGCGAAGCTGCCGAAGCAGCAAAGACGACCGCAAACGCCTGATTTTCCCCCGCACTCCCTCATCTTTACGCATCATCTTTTTCTTCCCTTATATGGAACAGCCGGCGGAGTCAAGCATTCCTGCCGGCTGCCCCCATATTCTACCGCAAATAAAATTCCGCGAATATCCACCATTTATATGAAAGGCGTGTAACAAATGGAAACCCTGTCCTACGAAAAACGCATCGAACTCGGTAATCTCGTCCCGGCGCTCGGCCAGTTCAAGGTCATGGAAAAAATCCCGCAGTATCAGCAGTGCGAGGTGCACAACCTCGTGGATGCGCCCGCCGAGGTGCCCGAAACGCTGCGCCACGTTGTATTCAACATCGAGCGCGGCCAGACGCTTCACGAAACCATCGACTTTCTCAATATGTGTCCTGACCTCAAAAACATGGACATCATCTACGCCAACGAGCTGGATGACGGCGCGGTCCGTTCGGGCAACTGCAACGTTGCCTACGAAATCGCGAAATCCATCGGCATGAATTACGCCTACGGTCTGGAGTTTATCGAGCTGGTAAATCCCGAGGACAACAAGGGCTTCCACGGCAACGCCCTGTTCTCCCGCTGGCCCATCCGCTGGGCGAAGGTCGTCCATATGCCCGAGCAGTACAACTGGTACTATGACCGTCAGAAGCGTATCGGTGCGCGCGTCGCCATCGTCTGCTCGCTCGACATCGGCGGACGCGAGGTCGGCGCGGTCAGCGTTCATCTGGAGAACCGTGCGGACAGCGAGGGCCGCGAAGCGCAGATGGCAGTCGTATATGATGAGATCAAGCGTTCGTTCGCGCCGGACACTCCGGTCATGATCGGCGGCGATCTGAACACCAATACGTTCGACGGCAACGACATTCCGGGATTTACCAAGCTGTTCAACGACCCAGAGCGTCTCTCCAAGCACATGGAGCACGTTGAGCAGTACGAGCGCGTTCTGCCGCAGGCGGAGGAAAACGGCTTCTCCTACCGCGAGTTCAGCAGCATCGAGGGCACGCGCCGCAAGCCGATGCCGGGCGGCAAGAGCATGCTGCTCAAGCTGGACTGGCTGATGGCGCGCGGCATGGAATGCGTCGATCACGGCACGATTTCGACCGAGACGAAGGACTGCACCTGGGCCGAGCCGGGCAGCGCGCTGGCGAAGTTCACAGGTCCCGAGCTGTCCGACCACAACGCCTGCTGGGCAGACTGTCGATTCGCAAAGTAAATACTGAAATCTATTGTAGAAAGCTGCACACGCTGCATACATATTGGCAGCGTGTGCACTTTTTATCGAGTGAGGAGAACCTACATCAAATGAGTGGAATGATACAATACCTGCGCGAACTTCATTTCGCCTCGGTCGTAGTGCGGCTCGCCCTTGCGATGCTGCTCGGCGGCTGCATCGGTCTGGAGCGCGGACGCAAGCGCCGTCCGGCCGGTTTCCGCACCTATATGCTCGTCTGTCTTGGCGCGGCGCTGACCGTGCTGCTCAGCCTGTACGAATTTACCATGGTGACAGGGCCGTGGTCGGATATTTGCGCAGAGATCGGCATAAAAACCGACGTTTCGCGTTTCGGCGCACAGGTCATCAACGGCATCGGCTTTCTGGGCGCAGGAACCATTCTCGTTACCGGCCGCCAGCAGGTCAAGGGCCTGACCACTGCCGCTGGTCTGTGGGCGTCGGCCTGCACCGGCCTTGCGGTCGGCGCAGGATTTTACGAGTGCGTGCTCATCGCATTCGCGATGATATTTCTCAGCATCCGCCTGTTCCCAATTGTGGATGCGTACATACAGGAGAACGCGCGTGACATCAATCTGTACATGGAGTTCCATTCGCTCGGGGACATCAGTACCATCATCAATCAGCTGAAAGCGCAGAACGTGCAGATCTACGACATCGATATCGAGCGGAACAAAAGTGGCGAGGCGCTGCACCCAAGTGCGATCTTCTCGATCCGCCTCAATGAAAAAATACCGCACACGCAGCTTCTCTCCGATCTGGCGGAGTTGGACTGCCTTTGCGTGATCGAAGAGCTGTAAGGAGTGGACTGCTATGTTATCTGTTTTTGACGGCCTGCGCGACGTGACGACGCTTTCCGTGTTCGTGCGTCTGGCCTGCGCGCTCATCTGCGGCGGCATTATCGGTATCGAGCGCTCGTACAAGCGCCGCCCGGCCGGCTTCCGCACGCACATCCTCATCTGCATCGGCGCGGCCATCACCACGCTGACGAGTCAGTATCTGTATCTGAATATGCACTATTTTACAGATATGGCGCGCCTCGGTGCACAAGTTGTTGCGGGTATTGGCTTCATCGGTGCGGGCACCATCATCGTTACCAAGCGGCAGCGCGTCAAGGGTCTGACCACGGCGGCTGGTCTCTGGACCTCGGCCATCATCGGCCTCACCTTTGGCGGCGGCTTCTACGAGGGCGGCATTCTCGCGACCGCGTTCATCATGCTCGCCGAGCTTGTGTTCTCGCGGCTGGAGTACCGTGTGTTGGAGCACGTTCCCGAGATCAATGTGTATATGGAATACGAGGATAAAACGTGTTTGGACGATGTGCTGCAGCTGTACCGCAGATGTGATGTCAAGGTATTGAATATTCAGATCACCCGTGCGGCGGAAAACGGTGAGCACAATGCCTGTGCGATCTTCACGCTGCGCCTGCCGCGCAGCTGCACGGTAAACCGTCTGATGACACTGGTCGGCGAGCGTAAAGGCATCGTGTCGGTCGAGGAACTGTAAAACAGAACAAATCTATTGCATTTCATCCTTTCAGGCAACACCGCATAATGGGACAAAAGGCGATTTGCGAGCAGGTTTTGCGTGCTGACGAGGCTCGGTTTTGCAGTAATACTTGATGTATTACTATGAAAGCGCAGCAAAGTCAGGGCGCGGAATTTCAGCAAAGCGCCGCAGCAGCGCGACCGGAGTCTGCGCAAGAAGCTGTGGTTCTCGTTATGCGGTGTTGTCTTAACAGACCGTGAACCTTTTAACGTGCACTGGCGCGCGAATTGTTTAAATTGCAGGAATATGACATTTTGACAGACAGAGACGCACATCTTGCGATGTGCGTCTCAGCTTGTCGAAAAAGTTAGATTTCTATTTTGTGCTTCGTGCGACAGCACGCATAAAATAGAATTTGCGCAGC
>ERZ838225.2065-NODE-2065-length-12138-cov-3.109741_pt1 | contig 12138 bp, 7 predicted proteins | sample MGYA00519684_ERZ838225 | MGnify/ENA primary metagenome ERZ838225 (study PRJEB31850, sample SAMEA3708829) | human gut metagenome | biome: human gut; feature: human-associated habitat; material: faeces | place: China | collected 2014 ...
GAGATGTCGATTGCCGGCGATTTCGGCGGCATGTACGGCCCGCTCGCCCGTCTGCGCGCATCCGGCGGCACTGCCCAGCCGAACCTGTTCAACGCGTTTGGCTTGGATTATCGGTATGTGGAGGCCGGCAACGATGTTTCCGCGCTGGTCGCAGCTTTCGAGGAAGTGCGCGATATCGATCATCCGGTGGTGGTCCATATTCATACGCTGAAGGGCGCAGGATATGACGGTGAGGAGACTCACGCAGATCGGCAAACCGCCTCGGCCTCACCGGTTTCGTTCGACTCCCCCACCGGCGTGCATCCCACCGATAACGTGAACCACAGCGAGCCGTGGCATTCGGATCACTGCAACCTGTCCGACCATGAACCACATGAAGGCCAGTGCGAGGCCTCGCATTGGCAGAATCCGGATGCCGCAATCGGCAAGCCGGACGATCCGCGCAAGCATTACGGCAAAATGGCGATGGCCGCACTCGAACCGCGTTTCGCCGCCGAGCCGGGACTCGTGGTCATCTCCCCCGCCACGCCGGGCTCGAACGGCATCACCCATGAGTTCCGAGAGCGCGCGGGCGCACATTATGTAGACACGGGCATCACCGAATCGCATGCCGTGGCGTACGCTGCCGGCATCGCACGGGCGGGTGGCACGCCGGTGGTGGCCACCACGGCGTCCTTCTTCCAGCGCGCCTACGACCAGTTCTTCCAGGAGATGAGCCTGAACCGTTCGCGAGTCACGGTACTTGATTTTCTGGGCGGCCTGTCCGGTTCGGACAATACGCATTCCGGCGCGTATGACGTGACGATGTTCTCCAATATTCCAGGGGCTACGATGCTGGTGCCGACTTCGGCTCGCGACTATCTAGCTGATCTGGCATGGGCTACCGCGCCGGCCGGTTCGGCGGACGCCCCTGCTGGTCCGGTGGTGATTCGAGTGCCGGGCGAGGCGATTCTGACGGCGGAACGGGATGCGACGCTGCTGCCGGTGACGGGTGGGCAGATCGCTGACCGCCCCCAGTCAACTTCGCTGCCAGTCTCCGTCAGCTCCGCCAGCGGGGGCATATCTGCCGCAACAGTCCGCGGGACCGTTAGCGTAACGGCTCAGCGTGCCGGTGTGCGTCACATGCTGGATTGGCGGGTCAATCAGACGGGCTCGCACGTCGCGATTATCGGACTGGGCAATGCGTATCCGTTGGCGGAGCAGACGGCCGCCGCATTGTCTGCCGATTATGGCATCACGGCAACGGTTATCGACCCGCGCCAGTGCACGTCGCTGGATTCAGACGTACTGGAGTCGTTGCGTGATGGCCACCAGCAGGTCATCACCCTTGAAGACGGGCAGCTTGAAGGCGGCTGGGGCGAGAAAGTGACCGCATATTATGCGAATCATCATGTCTCGGACGGCAGCCGTAATCCTCATGTGCTGAACTTCGGCGCAGCCAAGGAATTTACCGACCGCGTGCCGCTGGGCGAACTGAACGAACGTTATGGACTAACGGTGGAGCAGGTGACAGAGGCGATCACTCGTTGTTTTTGATGGCGTCTAGGGCCGGGATTTTAACGGCTTTATTGGCCGGGCCGAAGCCGAACAGCAAGCCGATCAGCGTGGAAAACAGTACGACGAACAGGAACAGCCACCACGGAATCACCGAATAACGGGTCACATTCTCGCCACCAACTATCGCCTGCCAGAGTATGGTCCAGATAGATGTTCCGCCACCGGTACCGTCGCCGGAGCCCCCGCCTGCACCGCTGACCATACCGCCAGACATGCCGCCGCTCATGCCGCCCGCATACAACGCGCCGACAACGTTGATGCCCAGCGATATCAGTCCGCTCAGCACGCAGCCGACCAATCCGCCGAAGAATCCGATCGCGCCGGCCTCCGCAAGAAACATGACGCGAATGTCACGAACGTAGCAGCCAAGCGCCTTCATAATGCCGATCTCGCGCGTGCGCTCGGTTACGGACATAACCATTGTGTTGGCGATGCCGATGGCCGCAACCAACAGCGAAACCGCACCGATACCGCCCAGAATCAGCTGAATCGCGCGCGACTGTTCTTCCAACGACTTACGCATGTCTTCATAGGAGGAGGTCTCGTAGCCCAACGCTTTGATCTGTGATTCGACTTCGGGCACGGACTTGAGGTCGGCGGCCTTGACCAGCACCTGATTATAGGCGGTGGCTTTTTTGGCGGCGGCTGGATCGACTTTGGCGGCCAGTTCCTTCAACGCCTGCAAATCCATGACCAGACCGTCGGAGGTGGCATAGCCTTTGTTGTAGTCGCCCGCCACAATGCCGGAAGCCCGCACATCAAAGGTGACGTTTTCCGACTGACCCGCGGTGTTGCCACCCGCACCGCCTGTGCCGCCACCGCCGCCGTACATGTTCATGGTGTACTGGTCGCCCTGATAATTGGTGCCGGTGGTCAGACTGATTTGCGTGGCGAGCGGATCGAAGAACGGATCCTCGTCCTGGTCTTCCTCGCACTGGCCGGTGGTCTGGTCAAACGTGCATGAGGAATACTGACCGCCGCGTGTGCTGGTGCGTTGTTCGCCGTTCTTCAGGGTGTCCATGAAACCATAGGCGAACCATTCGCCGGCAAGCACCTGATCCTTTTTGACCGGCTTCTCGCCACCGACGAGCTTGTAGCCCATCTGGTCGAACTGGGTCATGTCGATGCCCATGATCTGCACGTAATCGTAGAGGTAACGGCCGCCCGCGCCGGCTCTGGCCGTCACGTTATAAGGGAAGTTCATCATCGGCGTCACGCCGGATACGCCGCTCATCGCGCGGAAGGATTCCACGGCCTTGTCGTCGAGCTTGGTATCGCCCATCTCGGACGAACCGCCACCGCCCATCGGACCGGCATAACCGTTGGTGTACACGGTGACGATGGACAGATCGCCCATCGATTTGAGCATCTTCTCGTTCTGCTCGTTAATGCCCTGGCCCAAAGAGACCATGAGCACAATCGAGCAGCAGCCGACGATAACGCCCAGCACGGTCAGAATCGTACGGGATTTACGCCGCCATAGGTTTTGTCTGCAAAGCCGCAGTATGTCGCCGAATCGCATGGTCGGGCCTTTCAGGCCTTGTGGGACGGGCCGGCCGGTGAGGCTGGTGAGGCTGGTGCAATAGGAGCGGTGTCTGCCGCAGCACCATCCGTCACGCCGGTATCGGTCTTATCATCCTTGCCTTCGGACCAATCATCCCAGTCCTCATCAATATCGTTCTTCTTGGCCTTCTGCTTGCGCCGGCGACGCACGAGCAGCACAATCACCACGATAATGACCACGGCGATCACGACGATGACCACATACACCAGCACCGGCAATCCCTGATTGGCGCTCTGGTCCATGTTCGGATCGGCCATGTCGGAATCATCCACCGGCTGCATATCGGTTACGGGTATGGCGAGCGGGAATTCCTTGGTCTTGGTCTGCCCGTCGGAATCCTCGTACGTGACTTTGAGCGTGGTCTTCAGCTCGCCTGACGCGTGCGGCGTAAAGGCGTAACCAATCGTGCCGGTGGCGCCGGAAGCCACATTGCCCACGTACTGGGTTTTCATCGTGGCATCGAAACCTTCGCCCTCCATCGTGGCCTCGACGTTGGCGATATCGCCTTTGCCCTTGTTCACATATTCCATCGTGACCGTGTTTTCCTGACCGGCGATCACCTGGTCGGGCACTACGGGATCACTGATTTCGAACCGGTCAGGCTGACTGATCGGCACGGAAATCTTGACATCGGACTGGCTTGAGGAGCGGGCGCTGGCGTCCACATACTCGTATCGGAAGTTCACGGTCACGGGCTGGGCACCGCTTTTCGCGGAGGCGAGCGCCTGCATCGGCACGCTTTGCGTCATGGCGTAACCGCCCCACAGCGCGTCGACGTAGAACGTGTTCGTGCCTCCCGCGATGGCGAAGCTCTCGCCGCCGTCCACGGTGATGACCATGTTCGTCACCGCCACCTGACCCATGTTCTGGAAGGTGAAGTCGAGGTTGAAATCGGCGCCGGCGGCCACGGAATCGCCGCCATAGGTGAAGTTGGTGACGATGATGTTCGGCACCGGGCCGGCGATTGGCGCGGAATCGCCGTCGCTTCCCTGAGACGTACTGTTCGTGCCGCTTGTGCCGTCTGTGCCGTCGACTGCGTACGCCTGGTGCGGAAGGGAGATGACGGCAAGTGCCAGTGACAGCGTGGAGAGCAACGCGACGATGATGGCGATGGTGCGGTGGGAGAGGTGCTTCATCGGTCAACTCCTTGGGTTCTTTGGGCGGACGGCGTGGACGGAACAGTTGGGCGGGAAAGGTCGGTGTTGAGCCGATCGCTGGTGATGCGGCCATCGAGCAAGGTGACGATGCGGTCGGCGTATGAAGCCATCTGCGGATCGTGTGTGACCAGCACGATGGTCTGGTTGAAGTCATGGGCGAATGCACAGATCATCGTCATGACCTCGGTTTTGGTTTTAGAGTCAAGGTTGCCGGTCGGCTCATCGGCGAACACCACCTCGGGCTTGGTCACAAACGCCCGGGCGATGCCGACGCGCTGCTGTTGGCCTCCCGACATCTGGCGCGGGTAATGGCTGAGACGATGGCCGAGCCCGACTCGTTTGAGTACGCCACGCGCCGCACGTTCGCGCTGTTCCTTGGGCACGCCGCGGAACATCAGCGGCATTGCCACGTTTTCGAGCGCGGTCAGATTGGGCAGCAGGTTGTACGACTGGAATACGAAGCCAAGATGCTTCTGGCGGAAGGCCGCCAGCTCACGCTCGTCGAGTTTGCTGACGGGTACGCCGCCGATTCTCACGCCGCCGCGCGTCGGTTTTTCCATGCCGGCCAACTGGTTGAGCAGCGTGGATTTGCCGGAGCCGGATTCGCCGAAAATGCAGCAGATCTGGCCTTGCGGGATACTGAGATTGACACGGTCAAGCGCCACCACCGTCTCATCCTCGACGGGGTATTCCTTGCGTAGGTTTCTTACCTCGATGATTGCTCGTGGCACGGGCCTTCTTCCCTCGTTCGTCGCCATTGGCGGACGCGCGATAGCTGGTTATTATTCAGCACATCTCAAGTCAGAGTATAGCCGTTATGCAGGAGACGCACCCCTTAAGGGTGTTCCCGGATGGTGGTGATGAGCATGTGACTTCTAATCTCAAGGTCGACAGTTCAGGCTCCAGACGGACCCAGACCGGCATAATATTCAAAAGCCCCTGCCCCTCACAAACGATGAGGGACCAAGGGCTTATTACATCGTGACCCCGGACGGGCTCGAACCGTCGACCTTGAGATTAGAAGTCACATGCTCTATCCAGCTGAGCTACGGGGCCAAACTCGTGTAAGTCTAGCCGTAGGGGTGTAAAACACCTCGGCGTAACGTCGGCTTGCACCGGTACCATCGGCGATATGGGGACAACGGAGAGCAACGTAGATCACGCCGCATCGGGCCAGACCGTCGCAGGCGATAGCGGTGAGCTCACTTTCACATACGCACAGGGTCGTTTTGCCAGTGAAGGCAAGGATTGGGAAAGCCCGGTTGTGACCAACATGGCTGCATCCGTCTCTGCCGATGCCGGTAATGTCCCCGCCGGCAGCATCACCAACACCGGCACCAACAACACCTTCACCAGCACCACCGAATCGTCGCTTGCCACCCTGCTGTCCAACCAATGCCCGTTCGTTATCAAGGCCACCATTTTCGAGGGCAATGGCAAAAACGCCATTCGCGAACGTCACACATTCACCGGCTCGGTGCTGCGCCAGCTCGACCAAGCCAGCGCCCTGCTGAACGGCATCAACGAATCCGGCCAATACCCGGCCATAGCCCTGCGCGAAGCATTGGTCAACGCACTGGAACATCGCGATTACACGTACTCCGGCCCCACACTGATCAATATCTTCGATTCCCGCTTGGAAATCGTGTCGCTCGGCGGCCTGACCGATGGTTTGGAAATCAACGATCTACTCAACGGCGTATGCCAGCCACGCACCCCGCGTTTGGCTGAATTGTTCGCCGATTTGGGCCTCTGCGAGAACTGCGGTACCGGCATTCAACGCATTATGGACGCCTACGCGCAGAGCGCGGTCAGTCCGCAACTGCGCGTGGGCCCCACTTCGGTGGCAATGGTACTGCCTATCCCTGTATCGGCCGAGGCCGCGTCCTCGCATCGGACCGATGCCGATGCTTCCGCCGCGCCCAGCACCACTGACGAAGCACAGCATGCCAAAATGTACTCATTCCCCACGATTCAGCGCATGACGGATAACGCCGCAGATGCTTTGGCCGGCGCACGCATCATCGGCTGCGCGCCACTGCAGACGCTGATTCTCGGCAGTGGATTCGGCGAACGCCCGGACGGTGACGATCAGGCCAGTACCCGCCCGCTCGATACGGCAACGCTGGAACCGTCGCCTCAAACGTTGGAACAGTTCACGCTCAATTTCCTCGCGTTCCGCGGTGTGAAGCTCAGCCGTAAAACCATGCAGAAAGCGCTTGGCCTGAACAAGGATCAGATGACGCAGCTCTTGGACCAGCTGGAGTTGAGCGGCAAGATCGAACGTCATACGCACGCCAAGTCCACTACGTATTCGCTGGCACATGCCTCAGGACGGTAGCGACCAGGGCGACAACGACCAAATCGTCAACAACCCAAGCAGCAACGACCAGAGCAATACGGCCCAAGGCGCGATAAAGCAGCAGCTCAGTTCTCGAATACGCGGTCGCGAATCATGCGACCGGATTCGTCGAGCGCGGTGGAGAACCGGCCATAGCCGGACAGAATCACGCCCATGTACAGCATGTCCACGAGCGCGGTATCGGCCACGCGCGAGAAAATCGCATTGCCATAGATCGTGTGCGAATCACGACCCGTCAGCAACGTCACGTCGGCCCAGCTGGCCAGCGGCGCGCCGATGGCATTGGTTATGGCGATGGTTTTCGCGCCATGCGACTTCGCCAATCGCAACGCTTTGACCGTATCCGCCGAACTGCCCGAATGGGAGAAGGCGACGGCCACAGCGCCGTGGGGCAGGTGCCCGGCACCGATCTGCTGCAGGTAAGCGTCGGTATTGAGACGGCATGTCAGTCCCAGGTAGCCGAGCTTGGTGAACAGATCCATCGCCGGTGTCAACGAATTCTCCACGCCGAAAATGTCGATGAACTCCGATTCGGCGAGTAGGGCGACCGCCTTGCGATAGGCCTTGGGGTCCAACGCACTGTGCAGCTCGTCGATCAGCGCCTTCGCGCCATCGGCCGCTTTACCGGGAATCTCATCTTCGCCATCCCACGGATTCAGATCGAATCCGGCCAGCGGATTGAAGGTCACTTTGTGTTCGGCGGCCGGGTTGCGCAACACGTACCGCAGTTCACGGTAACCGCCGAAGCCGAGCTTGCGGGCGAACCGAATCACCGTCGGCTGGCTGACGTGGGCGATGTCGGCCATCTGACCGACGGTCAGGTCGGCCGCCTCCTCGATATGATTCCGAATATACTGGGCTACGGCGCGCTCCGCCGGACGCAGCGACGGATACACGTGGTCGATGCGCTCACGTATTCCCACCGAGGATTGCACAGCCGCGCTCCTAGTCGTCCGTATTTTCCATTCCTGTTTCGAGGTTACCGGCTGTATACCGGCGAACAGTCGACTTGGATTGACCGCAACATGAACGGTGAGCGAACTCTTCCGTTTACCTTTCCGCTCCATTCCCTCTACAATCGAAACCATGGTGCGGATTAGCGTGGGAAGCCCCACCCATCACACAAGCGGGCGACTGTACGGCGTGTTCTTCGAGGACATCAACCATGGTGCGGATGGCGGGCTGAACGCCAACATGGTGAACAACTACAGTTTTGACGGCGTTTATCTCGACCATCACACGTGGCGTATGGCCGGTGCCGAACGGTGGCGTACGCAGGCTGATTCCCTGCGTTTCTGGGATTTCATCAACTGTTCCGCCGCCGGCCTTGGCAGTGAGATACGCGGGATTCACGGCCAGCGGGTGACCACCGACTGCCCCGCCCCGCCAATTCACGCACATAGCCGATACGCTCGCATCACGTCCGATGTTCCTTCCGAAACCGGCCCTGCATATCTGGAAAACCTCGGCTATAACGGAGGCGGCGACAACGGGGGCGAGCCCGCGTTCTCCATCGTCGCCGACCACACCTATTCCGTCAGTCTCGCGGTACGTCCGGTTCATGGGCGGGCCGAGCTGTCCGTCGGCGTGGTCGATAGGTACGGCCTGCCGCTCACCAGTATCACTCGATTGTCGTATATCGTGGACTCCGATCCGCTTGACGATACGGAAGAGACCGGTCTGAGGCAGGACGATGGGGCCGATGCGCAGGATTCCGGCGTTTCGATCAGTCCGGATTCGTCGGATGGTGCCATCGTCATCGGCCGTGACGGCTGGTACCGGTTCAACGCCGACGTAACCGGACTGAACACCGATTACGGCAAGCTGCGTATCACCATTGACGCCGGCGAACGCACCACGTTCGATCTGGATCTGGTGCAGTTCATGGATGCGGACTATTGGGGCGCGGGCGACCCGAAATGGCGTTACGGCAAGCTGCGCCGCGATTTGGTGGAGACCATTCAGGCGTTGCATCCAGCGTTTCTGCGATTCCCCGGCGGCTGCATCGTCGAAGGTGTGACGCCCGGCAATGAGTATCGCTGGAAGGATACCGTCGGCTCTCTGGCCGCGCGACGCCAACAGTATTCGATGTGGTCGTTCAAGATGCCGGATGGTTCCAGCTATTCGCAGAGCTATCAGATCGGTTTCTACGAATATTTCTGCCTGTGCGAGGACCTCAAGGCCAAGCCGCTGCCTACTCTGTTCGCCGGCATCGCATGCCAGTCGCCCGGCCGAGATCCGCGCCACATGGATATCAATTCGGCCACCTTCCGCAACAATGTGATTCAGGACTACCTGGACCTCATCGAATTCGCGAATGGCGATCCGGAGTCCAGCTCGTGGGCCGCGGTCCGGCGTGATATGGGCCATCCTGAGCCGTTCGGCTTGGACATGATCGGCGTGGGCAACGAAAACTTCGGGGCTGACTACGTGGCCAAGTTTGACATGATCAGCGAGGCCATTCATGAACGATACCCGGATATGCTGTGTGTGATGAGCGCCGGACTGTTCCCCTTCCAGCCGGCGATGAAGCGCAGCTGGGACCATGCGCGAGCGTTGGCCGCAACCGATTCCGGGGCACATGATTCCGCCACCGGTGACGCGATTATCGTCGACGAGCATTCCTACCACTCCCCCGAATGGTTTGCATCCCAGGCGTCACGATTCGACGCTTACCCGCGTTGTGGCGCCGGCGTCTATTTCGGCGAATATTCAGCCAACGGCTATTTTGCCGGCCAACCACAGACCGAACAAGGCGCGAACACGTGGAAGTCGGCACTCGGCGAGGCCGCGTTCCTGACCGGCTGCGAGCGCAATTCCGACGTGGTGCGCATGACCTCCTATGCGCCGCTGCTCGCGCATATTCCGGCTAAGGGGTGGGCGCAGAATCTTATCGAATTCAATCCGGCGCATGTGAACCCCACGGTGAATTATGAGGTGGAGCGGCTGTTTTCCACGCATCTGGGCGACACGACGCATGCCGTGTCCATCGAGCAGACCGCGTCACGCCCCGCCAAACATCTGTATGTCAGCGCCACCGGGCATGACAGGGATGACGCCTGCCGTTACATCAAAATCGTCAATATCTCCGATTCCCCGGTGGATGGGACGTTGGAAATCGCGCGCGGACTGGCCGGGCTGGGCGCCTCGCCATCGCGACCGGTGCGTTTGGAGGTGACGACGTTAAGCGCCAGTCCGACGGCGAAGACCACTATCGGATACCGCGGCGAGGCTTCGGGGGCGATTGTGCCGGAACGTCGGGCTTACACATTGCCGTCGCCGTCTTCATTGCTGGCGATGAAGATCAAGCCGTACAGCGTCACGCTGGTGGTTTCGCGCTGATTGGCATCGGCCATTAGGCCGATGCCTTTGCCGTTAGAATCACCCTCAAGGATGAGGGGGAATCGTGCAGATTCAGGGAATAATAGGGGCTATCCCCCATAGCGAATACAAGCGCAGGAGGGCAGGATGGAATCCACGGCGGCCAGAAGACCGCCGGCCAACGATGAAGGAGTGTGCGGTATGTTTATCAATCTGTTCCGCAGGCAGCGTCCTGCGCTCGCCCGGCTGGCCCGCAACTCCAACGCCTATCGTCAGCCGATGGTTGCGTCCGTATCATCGTCCGCAGTCGGCGTATCCAGCATCACCTCTGAATCCAACACAGCCACCGCAGCCGGCGTATCCACGCTGGATGCCACCATCGGCCGCATCCACGACATCCCGCAGTCGGCCATGAGCCGACTGACCGGCTCCCCCACCGTATACGCGCGGTAGACCCCCCAGTCGGCTTCGCCGGCAGCCCCCGTCAGCGGGGTGGAGATGGCCGGGCTCAGAAACTCGGCTCGATGATCCAGCTCAAGGTCAGCAATACGGCCAAAAACAGAACGTTGACGGCGGAGTAGACGGCCAGATACCGGCCTTTCTTGTGCGGGTATTGGCGCACGACGTTCTTGTAAGAAATAAGCGAGGCCATCGAGGCGATGAGCGTACCCATGCCGCCCAAATTGGTGCCAATGATCAGATCGCGCCATTGGTCACAGAAGCCGGAAAGCAGAATCGTGGTGGGCACATTGCTGATGACCTGGCTGGAGCCGACCGCCACCTCCAGCGGATGGCCGCCGACCAGCGAGCGCGCCAGTTCGTAGAATTCGGGCACGCGCTTCATGTTGCCGATGAAGATGAAGAACATGCAGAAGGTGAGCGGCAGTCCCCAGTCCACGTTCTTGAACACCTTGCGGTCGCAGATCAGGAACGCGGCGAACACGATCACGCACATGGCCCACAGGGGGACGAAGTCGCTGACGGCGAGCAGACAGACGACGAACAGCAGCGTGTAGACGATGGTGCGCCAGCCGCCATAACCGGCGCCGTAGCCGGTGATACGAATCTCGTCGGGCTGGTGTTTGTTGCGCTCGGGAGCCAGCACGCCGGTTTCGAGGTCGCCCAGGTCGCCGACCGGTTTGCCGCCAAACACCACGGAAATCACGATGACCAGCAACACGGCCGCCGTGCCGGAATACGGTGCCATGATGCCGAGGAATTCCATGGTCGGCATGCCGGTCAGGGCTTTGAGATACAGGTTGTGCGCGTTGCCGATCGGGGTGAGCATACTGCCCACGTTCGCGCCAATGGTCATCAGCGTGACCACGAGGATGGTCTTATCCTCTTGCCCAGCCATGATGAGCACGGCCACCGCGAACGGCACAAACGTGACCAGCGCAACGTCATTGGTGATGAACATCGCGGAAAAGAACGTCAAAGCGACAAGCGTAATGACCAGTCCGCGCATGGTGCTGACCTTCTCCAGCAATCGCGAACCGATGATGCGGAACACGCCGATACGCTGGAATCCGCACACCACAATCATCAGGCAGATGAGCTGGCTGATGGTGCTGGCGTGAATGTAGCTTTTGTAATCGGCGTCCGGCGGCACAATGAAACACGAAATCAGGGCGAGTATTGCGGCGACGATGAGAATCGTCTCATTTTTGGCTACATTGATCAGCCAGCGTCGCATCCATTCCTCCGTGAATAACCCAATATCGCAGCCGTTCTATTTTACGCGCAGACCAGCATAAGGTACGTAGTCGCGTTGCGCTGGCGGACATGAGTTTTTGGACCGGTGCCGCACATCAGCCGCGCTCGTTTTTTCTTTATTTGGACAAGGAAACATTGAGTTTGCATGTCTTCCTTATAATGAACTGCCGCGCAATGCTGTGCCCGTATATACGGCTGCATCATTGTGTGACAGGCCAGACGCGAATACCGTACGTGGCTGGCTCATACCGATGGAACATAGTTTCATTCGAGGAAGAGGAGCGATGAAGTTGCGTATTACCCCATTATTCCCGGTCAAACGTTTCGCCGCCATGGCAGCAGCATGTGTGATGCTGGTTTCCGTGGCCGCCTGCGGTAGTAAGTCCGATTCCGGCGCGACCGTAAACCCGGGAGAAGCCATCATTTCCGTCAACAACACCGAGCCGCAGAGCCCGCTGGTT
>ERZ838225.2067-NODE-2067-length-12121-cov-117.440908_pt1 | contig 12121 bp, 11 predicted proteins | sample MGYA00519684_ERZ838225 | MGnify/ENA primary metagenome ERZ838225 (study PRJEB31850, sample SAMEA3708829) | human gut metagenome | biome: human gut; feature: human-associated habitat; material: faeces | place: China | collected 2014 ...
CTGAAATATCCTGACCTTTAAGTTTTTCAAGGTCTGCCAGTGTAAAATCCTTTACCGTATAATTGGCATACTGCGGATATTCACATATCAGAAATTCAAAAAAACCCTTGATATCCATTGCGTAAGCAACCCTTGTCCTGGGCTGCTTGGAATATTCAAGACTGTTAAAATACTCTGTACAAAACGATGGAAGAATTTTCAGTAATTCGTTGAGTTTTTTTGTATACTTTATCGTTTGCTGCTGGGCATATGTTTTTGTTTCGGCCATATTTCCTCCATAATCAAAAAAGCAGAGGAGCGTTCATATAACATAATTTATAATTGCAGACAGTATCTTTGTAATATATCACTTCGCTAAACCCAAGTTTAACGAAGTTTTGTATTTCTTTTTACATAAATCACCGTCTATCGTTTATTTTCTTACTTAGCAACCAGTTTTCCGTTATATAAACGTTTCTGTACTACATTGATTTTAAATTCTTTTTGATACTTTTTAATCTTATTCAATTCATTTTCTGTAATAATGGATACACATAATCCTTCCTGACCGTTTCTTCCGCAACGACCGGCTCTGTGCAGATATTCCTTGGATTCTTCAGGAAGATTCACATTAATCACGGTTTCAACATTATCAATCTGTAAGCCTCTGGCTGCAACATCCGTTGCCAAAAGATACTGAACCTTTCCGGATTTAAAATGTTCAATTGCCGTTTTCTTTTCCTGCTTATCCTGATTCCCGGATAACGCAGCTACATTATAATGATGATATTGAAGCTTCTGATAGGATTCTTCAAGGTCATATCTAGTATTAATAAAAACCATGACCTTATCTGAATTTAACGCCTTAGCGATTTTTCTTAAAGTTTCAATCCGTTCCCTTCTGTCTGTCACAATAAAAATATGCTTAATCGTTTTTGGAATCAGACTTTCATTCTTTTGCTTTGTATCTAAAACAACCGCATGATATGTAATCTGATTGGCAATCTGCCGTGTCTTTTTATCAATACTTGCCGAAAACATCAGCACCTGCGTATACTTCATCAGTGATTTACGGATTGCAAATATCTGTTCGCAATATGTCTTGTCCATCAGCTTATCCGCTTCATCAATCACAAGTGTCTTGACATCATGTACCCGCAGCTTTTTCTGACGGATTAACTGCAAAATACGCGCCGGTGTGCCTACAACCAATGCAGGCTTTGTTTTAAGCGATTCAATCTGGCGGTTAATATTTCCCTCGCCAATCAGAAATAATGCCTTATATGGCAGCTGTGCGCCTTTAAAGAGCAATTCTGCTTCATTACACACCTGAACTGCAAGCTCCTGTGTCGGAACAAGTATCAACGTCTGTATATATTTGCTGTCCGGCTGCATCGTTGCAATCACAGGCAGTAAATAAGCCAGTGTCTTTCCCGAACCTGTGCTGGAACAGCCGATAACATCCGTTCCTTTTGTTACCGGCTGATAAGCACGCTGCTGTATCGGGGTCGGTGCTGTAATATTCCGTTTATTTAAAACAGCGGTCAGTGCCTTTGACACCCCTAATTCTTCAAATGTCATCATACAAATTCTCCATTTCACTCTATCTGACTTTATCGTTATACTTCTATATTATACACGATTCTTACGGAAAATCCAATGACTTGATTTGTTTTCCGATTGATTACAGCTGATGCAATTCCATTACACAAAACACAGCTTCTTCGCAGCGGCACCTCTGTGCAGATATTCTTTTCAGTGCTTTTAATTCGTCTGTGGCTGACCGTAATAATAAATGATCAGATTCTGTCCGCTGTATAAAATATCAGAACTCATATGATTCATCTGCATGATGGAGCGGATATACTGTTCTTTGTTCTCTGCGCCTGTATTGTAACGTGCCTCGATATCCCATAACGTATCACAATCTTCAATAGTAATGCTTGTATAATACCGTTCCAATGCATTCTGTCCTTCTTTAACAGAAGCATTTGCAATTATCATTCTTCCCCCAATACCGGTTACTGCAATTAAAAGGACCGCTGCTAAAATTGCGTGAATGATGCGTATATCCAGCCTTCTGACTGCCGCAATAACTCCTGCCGGTGAAAAAAGTCCTGCTATAATTCTTATCTGCTCTTTTTTTGTAACTGCCATCATACCATTCATAATCGTATCCTCGCTTTCCAATAAAACTCAAACATTTGTTCTTTTGAATTGATTGTATTATATCTCTTGAACATATGTTTGTCAATGCATAATCGAACATATATTCCGAAAAATTGTTCTGAAAATTTGTTTGCATTTTTGTGCATGATATGTTACGATAGTTCTATAAATTTATGGAGGTTATGGTCTATGGCATATGGCAGAATTACAAAAAAGCAGACTGAAATATTAGAATATATTAAGTCCCAGATTTTAAATAAGGGCTATCCGCCATCAGTACGTGATATCTGTACGGCAGTCAATTTAAAGTCGACTTCTTCTGTACATGCACATCTGGAAACCCTGGAAAAGAATGGATATATCCGCAGAGACCCTACAAAGCCGCGTGCGATTGAGATTATAGATGATAATTTTAACCTGACAAGACGTGAAGTTGTCAATGTTCCTTTAATAGGACAGGTTGCTGCCGGACAGCCGCTCTTAGCTGTTGAAAATATTACAAGTTATTTTCCGATTCCGGCGGAATTTATTCCGAAAGAAGAAGTCTTTATGTTAAATGTCAAGGGGGAAAGTATGGTAAATGCCGGTATTTATGACGGCGACCAGATTATTGTTAAGCAGCAGTCTACCGCATCTAATGGAGAAATTGTTGTTGCGCTTGTAGATGACTCTGCTACTGTAAAGCGTTTCTACAAGGAAAACGGACATATCCGCTTACAGCCGGAGAATGATTTTATGGAACCTATTATTGTAGATTCCTGCGAAATTATCGGAAAAGTCATCGGATTAATCCGTATCAATATTGATTAAAAAACAGACACCCATCTACAATAAAGTGGATAGGTGTCTGTTTTGCGTTAACCTGTCTTCATGTTTAATAACTTCTATCTGCAAAATATGGTGTTTCCATGTATCTTTTAATATCGTCAATCTGCTCATAATGTGCAAGCGCCCACATCAGCTTCATCACAACAGCTTCTGTCGTCATATCTGCAGCAACAATAACCTTCTGCCGTCCAAGAGTCTGCCCAACCTCATAGATACTCAGGTCAATTCCCTCGTAAATGCATTGCGTTGTAATGACAACTGCGACTCCGGCCTCAATCAGTTCATGTATCTTTGACACGATATCCTCATCAACATTCGGAATTCCGCCGATACCAAAGCTTTCAATAATAACACCCTTATACTGTGTGCGGATAAAATCAAATAGCTCTGTTCCGATTCCCGGAAAGATTTTCAATACAAAAATATCCCGGCAGACCTTTGTATCTATTGCAAAATCACCGGTTATTTCCTCACTTAATTTATCCAGATGCCCGGAATAAGTAAGCAGCTGATTATACGTAATTTTGCCCAGTTTAATCTCAGCAATCACCGGAAAATTAATACTTTTAAACGCATCGGAGCTTCTTGTTTTAATCTTCATGGCATGTGTACCGTTGATTACAATTCCGTCAAATGCAACATACACACCGCGGATACCCTCACACGCAAAACGAATCGCATCGGAGAGATTCTTTTTGGCATCGGTATACAATGCCTCTATCGGAATCTGTGAACCGGTAAACACCACTGGCTTTGCAAGATTTTTTAACATATACGTAATGCCTGCCGCACTGTATGCCATGGTATCCGTACCGTGTGCAATAACAAAACCGTCATATGCATCATAATTCTGTGCTATCGTTTCCGCAATCCGCGCCATCAGCTTCGGATTCATATTGGTACTGTCCACCCTCATCACGGAAATGCCCTCCAGATGACAGATAGACTCAATTTCCGGAATATAGGTAAGCAGTGTTTTTACATCAATCGACGGTGTCAGCCCCTCTGATGATTCAGAAGACGCGATTGTTCCGCCTGTCGCAATTAATAATATTTTCTTCATATAGTCCCCAATCCGCCGTTAAACGGCATTTTTATTTTTCCACATAAACAGACCTGTAAAACCGAAAATTATTGCCAATGCAATGCATGAAAATGAAAGCCACATATACGGTAAATACTCAAATGTCGCAACACCAAGAATTGTTGCCATATAAATACCGTTGTCACTCCACGGAATCATTCCGGCTGTCAGCGTACCGCCAATTTCAGCATTTCTTGAAAGAACCCGTCGGCTGTAACCCATTTCGTCATACTTTTCCGCCATGATTTTCGGTGTAAGGACCAGTGAAACATACATTGCACTGCCAAGCAGACAACCTAAAAATCCAACAATAATCGTAAATACGGTCAGCGTTCCACCATTGTTGATATGTTGATAAACCTTTCCGGCGATTGCCTTAATAATACCAATCCGGTCGAGTAATCCGCCAAATCCAAGCCCCAGAATAATAATTGCCACCGACCACAGCATACTGTTCATGCCGCCACGTGAAAGCAGTGAATCAATAAATTCGATTCCCGTATTCATTTCAAGCTGTACCCATGCTGTAGAAATCGCCTTTACCGGAGTCAGTCCCTGAAATATAATGCCCCATACAATTCCAAGTCCCGCACCAAATGAAATAACCGGCAGGGACGGCATTTTGAGTATCAGTAAAATAATAACAACCAGCATTGGCACAAATGCGAATAAACTGATATGAAAATTTTCCTGAAGTGCCGCCATAACGCTGTTGACCTGTGTCATATCCGCACTGCCGCCGCCCAGGCGGAAACCAAGAACCGTAAATGCAATGCCTGTAATACCAAATGCACTTAATGATACCGGCAAAATACCGCGTACATGGTCAATAACATCAATATCCGCCATTGCAGCAGACAGCACACAGCTATCCGAAAGCGGTGAAAGCTTGTCACCAAAATAAGCACCAGACAATACGGCTCCGGCTGTTATTGGTGCCGGAATTCCAAGGGCCGAACCGATACCCATCATGGCAATACCGGATGTTCCGACTGTTCCCCATGAAGTACCGGTTGCAATCGATGTAATACTGCAAAGAATCAATGTCGCCAGTAAAAAGATAGACGGATGTATTACTTTTAGACCGTAATAAATCAGACTGGGTACAATTCCGCCGGAAATCCACGTTCCAACCAGCGCGCCGACCGCTAGCAGGATTAAAATAGCGCTCATGCCGTCATAAATGCCTTTCGTGACCGCATGTTCCATTTCCTGATAGGAAAATCCATTTCTTTTGCCAACAGCCATTGCAAGAAACCAGGCTGCAAAAAGTGCAAGATGTATCTCGATGCCAGACTGATTGCATAAAAATGCCAAGGCAAGAAAGCCGCCTAATACAATAACTGCCTGTAATAAAGTGGTTTGTCTTTTCATGATTATGATTCTCCATTCTCCTACGGGTAATATATCTTACACGTATGCTTTTACTTGAGTAGATGTATCATATCATTGAATTCCGTCAAAATCAATCAAAATACTTTATTTTTATTTTCCAATTTTTGCTTAATATATTATCAATATTCGGCAGTATTGTTTAGGATTATTAAGTGAATTTACAAATTGGTTTATTTTCATATAATAAATGATATTATATACACTTCTGTTTTTGCAGTACCGCCTCTACTTCTTTTTTGAAGCACCGAACTTCCCGCTACTTAAAATCCGCAAAAATCACTACGAAAGTGATTTTATTACACTTTTTTTCAATATATCACAATAATTTATAAATAAACTTCCGTTTTATGGAAACTTACTATGCCAAAAACTGATGTCAGCGGGAACCTCGCTTGAAAATTTAACGAGTACACGCTGACATTCTTAATCTCCTGACATTATAACAAAAGAGTTGATCCAGATATGTTTTATCCTGACCATTTATAATCTGACAGATCACTTACTCTGCAAGCCTGTATAAGTTCTATCCAATATTTGTCACGTTCAGATTTTCTCCTAATCGAATCCTCCGAAAATTTATTTGAAGTTGATACACGTTATACCAGATGCTCAAACATTGCCATTTCATTGTCACAAGTGATTCCACTTTGACTTCAATGCAAGATTTTATTTTTATTATTGGCCTCCAATCTATTCGCTTTGTTTTCAAAATTTTCGGTCTTCTTCCAAGCCGCTGCTGAACCTGCCCCAATCATGTATACCATTCCTGCATCTCTAAGTTTCCAAAAAATCCTTTTCATACTATTCTCAGATTTTATTCCTGTAATATTTCTACCTATCCGATTTGTTATACTCTCATTTTTTAGTAAATAATCAACCACTAATTCTTCAGGAGATGCCAGTTTCTCATGTTTAATAATTACTAAAACAGAATTATCCTTTTCTTCAATTATAGGCTCTTTTAATCTCAATTTAGCCATGGCCTCGAACGCTGTATTTAACCCTTCACCTACATCCTTGTTCGGTGCTTCTGGAAATTTATTTATAAGACGTACAATTTTAGGATTTCGAGCCGACTGTGCATTTAATATATTATCAACTGTGACATATCCTGGTAGTTTACCAGGGCTTTCAACTTCTACACGATTATCAAATATTCGAATCTGAATATCAGTGGCAATACTATAGTCTCTATGTAGAACAGCATTTGTAATAATCTCATGCAAAGTTTCTTCTGGATATTCTATCGTTTCAAATTCCTTTCCAAATTTTCTAATTGATTCAATAATCTCTTTTGTTTTACTAACAGCCTCATAAATTTGACTATATGCACATCCCTCAACTGTAATTGGAATTCCAACTAATGTATCACGTCCTGCTTCTCCACTAGTCTGGTACCGAAATATTTTTATTGATGAGCGTTTCGGTAAACAAATCTGCGGTTCATCAGAAAACAGCAATAATGCCGCAACAGTTAGCTTTTCATCGACATATAATCTTTGTTTTTTTAGCCATATTTCCGTATTTGTATCAGGAACAATATTATTTTTAAAGTGCTTCCAAACAATTGAATTATCTACATCTAATAAATCTGATTCAGCAACTGTTTCATTCTCGAAAGAAGAAATTCCTTTGTCCAATTCCAAACGTCTTATCTTCTTTGGAGTATCACAAGGAAGATTCTGAGCCCCTTTTCTAACATATGGAACTTTCCCATCTGTACAATATACTACAGATTGTGTTTTAAAAACAGTAACTTGTAATACATATGTTTCAAATACTGGATGCTTCAAAAACGCAATTTCATAATTACTTGTCATTATCAGCAAATTTGAAATCATCTGTATAAATCCATTAGCATCCTCAATTGTTTTAAATCCTTCCCAGTGCTTCTCCTTGGTATCGTTTTCTTCTCTTATACCTAAATAAATGTCACCTCCACTCGCATTTGCAAATGCAGATATTGTTCGACTCAATTTTTTTCCTTCTATATCCTTTGACTTAAAATCATTAAAATGATTTTCTTCTATTTCAAATAATGAATTTAAATCTTTTTCTGTTAATGTTCGTTCTTCAAAACTCATTACATAACCTCATTTCATAAAATTTAATATTTGTTAAATTTCTCTTTAAACTGGCAATATTACAGTCATTACATATCAAAGATTAATTTCTTCCAATAACATCGCACTCATCTATCATAATTTATCACTTTCTATCTCGGTCCCATGAACCTATCACCATTTAAATGTATCATATGCTCCGGCATTTCGGCAATCCAAACTTCCGTTTCCCATGCAAGTTCTTCTGCAAATTTTTTATATGTCTTAAAGTCCAGAAAAGCTGTTACAAATATCTTTCCAACCTTAACATCTTTTGTCATTTCCGTTATTTCCAATATACGTTTGGGATTCATCGGACCAACCGATGTTACTGATTCCACAAAATAAATCCAGTCCTTATCTTCCCGGTACAGCACAACATCTGGCATCTTATCATGTAATGTAATTTCAAATCCCAACTTTTTCAATTTTTCTACATTCTTTACCAAGTCTTTTTCTATTGTATCTCCAACGTATAAACATTCAGAATTAGGAGCAAATCTTGGTGCAAATTCTTCAATAATGGCTTTTTGCAGTTCATTATGCTTACCTGTAGAAAATTTAAAACTTTCACCATTTATATTTACTGGCATCATTGTCATCTTCTTTTTAGAAGCATACAAATCAATTAACTTCTCATGGTCACAAAGGAAGCGTTTTACAGATGTCTTCCACGCTGACGTTCCCATAGTTCTTAACATTTTGACTGTCTCTTCTGTCAGTCTATACCGATAATTCGGACTGTTGGTTGCTTTTCCATTATCCTCTATCAAAGCGGCTGTCCGGAATCTGTGCAGAGCCTGCTTTCTAAACGTTTCTCTGCTGTTTTCCGCGTAACTCATGTCATAAAATGTATTGACAAACTGAATAATATCATGAATACGAATCCACTCATTTGTTACTTCACTCCATGACATATCTGGCTCTACTCTCGCCATTGCCAGTATCACATAGCAACATATATCCGCTTGCTGCGCCTTTGGCATACCTATTGTTTGCAGAAATTCCCTTGTTTCTTCTATTTTCTTATTCACAGTATCCCTCCAATATCAAATTGCAATTTGTCTCTGAATAATCCTTACTTTTAAGTAATTTTCTTCCCATTTCCTGAATAGCCTCCAAATCCGGCACAGGCATTGCGTTGATCTCTGTTGAATTAACCTGCGTAGAGCCATTCAAAATACGGTAATATTCGTCATAAAGTGTTGAATTAAACAATACATACAACCCATACACCAGACATTCCGACATTTCCGTTAATACACCATCCACAAAATTAATTTTGTTTTGCGTACTTATTTTTTTGTATTGTGGAAATCTTTTTGCCAGATATACTCCACACTGTAATCTTCGAGGTTCCTCCTTTGCTGTAAATCGTTTCACAAATAGATAATTCTTGTTATCCTGCATCAATCCCTTTTGTTCTGTAACTACATATTCATGTTCCTTTTTTATTGGAAATTCTACCTTCCCTTGTTTGATATGTTGCGAATAAAATAAAGGAATCGCTCCATCTTCTTCCTCATCTCGTAAAATTTCACGATTACGGAAGTCCACCGTTAATCCAGTTTTCATTTTTACACCAATTGCTGGCAACGTTTTATCAAATTTATGAAGCTTTCGTAAAACCTCTACTTCGTTTTCATCTGTCACAAGGTAAACATAATAGTCCTTACCAGCTACAACCAAACCATACGGGACTGTCAATGAAGTAATTTCTCCAAAGTCACTATTTGATTTTGAAGATGTAATGATAACTGTTTCTGGTGTTTTCTTTGTTTTTCTTACCTTAATGATAATCGTTTCCTGCAACACACTTTCTTTTTCAAATACCTTACTACGGCTAACAAAAAGATGAATATGTTCCAGCTTACCTACCGTCAAAAAATACTCTCTGAAACGTTTAAAATATGCTCCGGATGTCCATGAACGAGGAATAATATATACCATTTCCCCATCCTCACATAAATTAAACAATCCCATAGAAGCAAAAATAAAATACAAATTTGGTGTCCCATAGCATACCTCCGGCATTGCTGTTGCTTCTGGAGCATTTTTAGGAATTTTCATATATGGAGGGTTGCCAATCACAAAATCATATTTTCTAGGATTATCATTTCCACCTATCATATGATTAAAATCAAGATACTGACTAAGGATATAATTGTCTTCGATTATATTAATGTCAATTTTTTTCCTAATTTTTTTCTTACAGTATTCCAAATTTTGCTTTAGCAATGGTAGTACATTATTATCATTCTCATAACAGGTAAGTTCAATTTTCTGAATGGAATCTATCGTTTCTAATCTTTCAATAAAGGCACACGATAATATACCTGAACCTGCTCCTGCATCAAGCACGCTTACCTTACTCTTCTTTTCATCAATCTTATATAAACCCGCCATAAAACGAGCAGTCTCCATACTGGTAAAAAACTGTCCATATTTTTTACGCCCTTTTTTTGGCATACTCTCTATATATTTGTTTGTAAGTTCTATAATTTTTTCCAGCATATTTCACCTACCTACAAGCAATTATTTTTATTATACTATAACTCAGTTCTGTTTTCAACGTTCTTTCATAAACGTAATTCATTCCTGTAAAATCCCGTTCCTTCTGGGAGGATATCATGCGGCACGCATAAAATACTGCCCTGTTCTGTATATAATACAATGTCGGCTCATCTTTTTGTGCTTCAATATTTACAATGATCTGTGATAAACCGTCTTTTGTCCCCACGTAAAAAATAATATCAAACCTCAACATTCCTTCCGCTGTCTGAATATCTTCTGTATTCATTCCTGTAATTTTTTGATGTAGTGTTTGATTCATTTTGGGATTTTGATTTAAATTCCTCTTATTTGTCATTCCCGGCTCTACGGGGACACTGCTTATACAGGGTTTTCCCTCTATCATTTTTTCTACTTCTTTGGGATTTATTCCTTTAAATTCTTTGACCGTGCTGACGAGAATATTTGCCAGTATGATTTTATGTGCCAATACCTGTTTCACACTTTCATCGTACTGTTCCATTCCCTGCACGGCACGCACCGTTTTTCTTAATTCTTCATTCAATAAACATTCCTCCTTTATTGCTCTGTTCATACTGGAAAATTGGAATTGATTTATTCCACAGATGTATGTTTTTAATATTTCTAAGATACATAAAATTACTGAAAAGATGAAGCTTCAGCAGATGCTGTATTTTCAACAACGTTATCAAGACTTCCGTTTTTGCAGCACTGCCTCTACTTCTTCTTTACTCTTTTCCGTTACATCGGCTATCTGCTCTATGGTGTATCCTTTTTTGTCCATGCTGATAATAAACCTGATTTCACGCTGCTTTGCAATCTTATTTTTCTTCTTTTGATATACTTTGCGCCAGTTTTTCTACGGTTTCCTGTGGCAATTCAGCTAATTCCGCGACAGATTTTATGTCATTCCCCATATTAAGAAGTTTTGTGGCAATCTGAATTTTAGTATATTCTTCGCCTTCGCGACGCCCTTCCATACGTCCTTCGCGGCGTCCTTCTGCACGTCCACGGTTTAAGATATCTTTTGCTTCATAATTTAATACTTTTCCGCCCATTGTCCGGCTCACCCCTTTCGCAACATTTTTATATTTAACAGCAAGATGCTCTATGACTTTACGTGACATATCAAGAATAGCAGCTTTGGCATATCTGTTCAAGTCACCCATCTGGCAAGCGATTTCAAGCCGTTCTCTGATTGAAGCATATTCTGCTTCCAGCTGCTTTAACTTCTTTTTGTTTTCTTCCAGTTCTTTAAAATCTTTCTCATATGCAAAAATATGAAACGGTATCAGAAAAAACAGTTTCTTTTCAAACAATTCATGAATCGTATAACGTTTTACCTTTAATACCGGCACGGTATAGGATACCTTTCCGCCCGGAGTTAAGACTTTAACCGTCATTTCTTCCGGCGTATTTTTAGTATGTCTAAGCGACACAATTGCTGAATCCGGAAATTGTACTGTCAAAATATTTGATGTAAACTCTCTGTTTTCTAATGCAAGCTGTGTATCATACTCAAACATTCGTACAATCATACTGCCGTCTTCCGTACTTTGACATTCAATGTGATATCGTTTGCGCTGTGCTGTATTACAGCCGGCAGAGCCGCCGTAAAGCTGATTTTTTAGTACCTGTGGCATCGATGTTTCTTCACTACTGATAATTTCAAAGCTGGAATCCGTAATCCGTTCCTGCTCACTGCCGTCCGGCATTCTGATAAAATGCTCATTTTGCAGCAGGCAGATGGTTTCTTTTCCAGTGTAGTGCGTATGAAAAATTTCATTGACAACCGGAATCATTAACTCCGTACAATCGGTTAAAAGTGTGCGGAATACATCATCGTAAGGTGTATTATCCATGCATTGGTTCCTTTCTTTTATTATACTGGACTTGTGGGATTGTCGACAAGCGTTTTGATGAATTTTCTAAAATTTTCAAATCTTTTGGAATGAAAACGGATTATAAAAGGGTCTAAATCCGCAGTAAATTCCAAAAAACGTGATAGAAAATACAGACGAAATCTAAATAT
>ERZ838225.2072-NODE-2072-length-12089-cov-3.097391_pt1 | contig 12089 bp, 10 predicted proteins | sample MGYA00519684_ERZ838225 | MGnify/ENA primary metagenome ERZ838225 (study PRJEB31850, sample SAMEA3708829) | human gut metagenome | biome: human gut; feature: human-associated habitat; material: faeces | place: China | collected 2014 ...
GCCCTTGAGGGAATACGTGACAAGGTGTTTGTCGCAACCAAGACAGCCGCAAAGACTGCGGAGAAATTCAGGGAGGATTTGGAAATTTCCCTGAAAAACCTGAGGACAGACCATGTGGATCTCTATCAATTCCATAATCCTTCCTTCTGTCCAAGGCCGGGAGATGGCACTGGACTGTATGAAGCCATGCTGGAGGCTAAGGAGCAGGGCAAGGTACGCCACATAGGAATCACCAACCACAGGCTGTCAGTGGCCATGGAGGCAATTGATTCAGGCCTTTATGATACACTGCAGTTTCCATTCTGTTATCTGGCCACGGATAAGGATCTGGAGCTGGTTAAACGGTGCAGGGAGGCGGGCATGGGATTCATTGCCATGAAGGCATTATCCGGCGGTCTTATCAATAATTCACGGGCAGCCTACGCATATTTAGCCCAGTTTGACAATGTGCTTCCAATCTGGGGTGTTCAGAGAGAACGGGAGCTGGATGAATTCCTGTCTTATGTGGGAAATCCGCCTGAGATGACAGATGAGATAAGGGCGCTGATTGATAAGGACAGGAAAGAACTCCTGGGAGAATTCTGCAGAGGCTGCGGATACTGTATGCCATGTCCCGTGGGCATTGAAATCAATAACTGTGCCAGGATGTCCCTTATGATACGCAGGGCTCCTTCCGCGGCCTGGCTGACGCCGGACGCGCAGGAGAAAATGAAGAAGATTGAACAGTGCCTCCACTGCAACCAGTGCAAGGGAAAATGTCCATATAACCTGGACACGCCCTCACTGTTGGAGAAGAACCTGAAGGACTATCTGGAGATTCTGAATGGAAAGGAATATTAGAGGAAACAGACGAAGAAAATAGAAACAGCAGCGAAGGAAAGGAAACAGCGCCCCGCTGCCATTACAGGCAGAGGAAGCGCTGTTTTTAATAAAACCAAGGTATTGATTTTTCCGGGGATTAATTGCGGTAGCGGTTGATGCAGGCGTATATCTCCTGGATCCTCGGCATAGAGAGGCCGCAGGCTGTGTAGGAGCTGTCGCCCACGGCGGCCAGCCCGCCCTTCTGTATCTCCTTAAGCAGCATGGAGACCGTATCCCTTACCGTATACCGTTCAAGCAGCTGGTGTTCCACACAGTAGCGCAGCATCTGTGCCAGAGTGCTGGTCTGTTCAGCGTCAATGAGCTGCTCCACGAACCGCAGGTCCACAGGGGATTTGCCGATTTGCAGGGAATCTTTTCCATATACCTTAACCTTAATGCGTTCGTCACGGCCTCCGCCGAGGGTCCCCCTGCCTCTGTAATTACCCCTGTTTGCGGCAGCAAAATTTCCCGATACAGCCTGGGAACCGACTTTATTGCTTATAAGCCTGCGTTCCCCGGACGGAAGAAGAAAGCCGGGGGCGGAGGTGATGGGCTCAACGCCGTAGCCGGAACAGAAGGCCTTGGTCTTATCCGTGATGTCCAGTGGTTCATAGCAGTCCATCTGGAGGATGGTATCTGCAATATAGAAATAAGCGCCTGAACTTCCTGCCACCATAACAGTTGAAATGCCTGATTTTTCATACAAATCCCTGGCCCTCTCAATGAATGGGGTAATGGGCTCCTGGGCCCGGCTGATGATTTTCTGCATCAGATCATCCCTGACCATGAAGTTGGTGGCGGAGGTATCCTCGTCAATCAGAAAGACACGGCTTCCGGCCTCAATCCCTTCGATGACAGCGGCTGCCTGGGAGGTGCTGCCGCTGGCATCCTCAGTGGAGAAGCAGTGAGTGTCTTTTTTGTTGGGCAAGTCGTTGATAAACAGGGAAATGTCTACATTCTGAACGCTTCTGCCGTCCTCTGCCCGCAGCTTCATGGCAGTGGAATCAGTAATAACATATTCCCGCCCATCTCCGGCCACATGGTTGTAGACGCCGGACTCCAGTGCCTTTAACAGGGTGGATTTGCCATGATATCCGCCGCCCACAATCAGGGTAATGCCCCGGTGAAGTCCCATGCCGGTGATTCTGCCGTGATGGGGAAGGTTTAATTCCATCCTGAGGGAATCCGGAGACTGGAAGGGGACGCTGCCCTTCATGGGACGGCTGGAAATGCCGCTTTCCCTGGGAAGGATGGCGCCGTCTGCCACAAAGGAGACCAGTCCCAGGCGTTCCAGTTCACATCGGATAAAATACTGGTCCTCCGCCAGGTCTGACACGGCCTTTACCTCCTGGGCCGGCCTGTTTTTATAGTAAAATACAGTTTTGACGCACCTGGGCAGGAAGTCAAACAGGATCTTAATCAGTTCACCGGAATTAATGGTCCTGCCGTTGGCCGGAAAACCTGCCTCAAAGCGGGCCGTTATGCCCTTAATACTGCATTCGCAGGCTGTCCGGCTCAGAATCTCAGGCCCTGGATGGCTGGTGGCAATCAGGCCGCTTTTGCCGGAACCTTTTGCTTTAAAATTGTACTTGGCGATTTCCTGGCAGAACTGCCTGACCAGATAATCTTCCAGGGCGGTCTGCTTGTGGGGGGCGTCAAAATATCCGCCGGGGTAGGCGGCCCTCTGAAGCGGAATAAATACACTTAATTTGGAAGGGGATGCAAAGGGGTCCCCCTGTACATGGTCGATGGAAAGTACATAATCCGTAAAGTCATAGGAACCCCGCGTATCTTTATAGGCCGGATACCCCTTCCGGTCAATGGATTCCAGTAATCTTCTCAGGTCTTGTGCTGATTTCATGATGATGCTTCACCTCTTCGCCTGCGCTGCCAGGCCGGATCCCAGGTCCGGTCTGCCGTTTGGCAGTCTCCTTTTTCTGTATTTGCTTTCTATATTTTATAGCAGGTCCGGCGAAAATGCAACCGGGAAGAGCAGTCTGCCGGGAGGACATATGGCGGTCAAGGAATCATCCGGCCATCCGGGATTAGGCGGCGTTGAAGCAAGTCATGTTTTATGGTATGATAGCATAAGACGGCGCCGGGGACAGGAGCGGAATATCAGAGGTACACGGGTCCCCGGACAGCCTTATGAATGACAGGAGTGAAGAGTGGATATGGACCAGCAGAAGAAGGAGTTGTCAGAGGCGCTGTCCGGCGCGGAAAAGGTACTTATAGGCATCGGAGGGGAATGGAAATTAAGGGACGACGGCAGAGATGTGCGCCAGCGCTGTCTGGGAGACCAGGAGCAGAAGGAGCTTCGGGAAGCTTACGCGGCCCTGTGGAGTCTTGTCAGGGACAAGGATTATTACGTGATTACCACTGTGACGGATGGAGCTGTCTATGACACGGATTTTGACAGCGGGCGGGTGGTCGCTCCCTGCGGAAATATTCATTGGAGGCAGTGTTCCAAGGCCTGTACCAAGGATATATGGGAAGAGGGGGAGGTGCCGGATGATATCTGCCCTCACTGCAAGGCTCCCCTGACAGGCAATACGGTTGATGCAGAGACTTATATAGAGGAAGGCTACCTGCCCAGGTGGGAGGCATACAAGAAATGGCAGACAGGGACTCTGAACCGCAGACTGGTTATCCTGGAACTGGGAGAGGGGTTTAAGAGGCCTGCCGTCATGCGCTGGCCATTTGAGAAGATTGGTTTTTTCAATCAGAAATCCGTGTTTTACAGGATACATAAAACGTTTTACCAAATGCCCAAAGAAATGGGAGAGCGGGCCGCGGGAATCCAGGCAGATTCCGTTGCCTTTATCCGCGGCCTGGCAGAGGACTGAGAAGAATATCAGAATTACTTTATCACTACCATGCCTTGTTAATATCAGCCGGTCAATTACATTCCAGGAGGTCTCGTTGGCAATCATCTGATATTCAAGCGATTATAAAAAAAAAGTTGCCTTTATCACGTTACAATGCTAAAATATTAAATCATAGGAACGAGGTTGAATGTATGATTGCTATTATTGATTATGACGCAGGAAACCTGCGCAGTGTGGAAAAAGCCCTGCTTTCACTGGGAGAAATGCCTGTCATAACCAGGGACAGGAAAACGATACTCAAAGCGGACAAGGTCATTCTGCCCGGGGTGGGATCCTTTGGCGATGCCATGGGAAAGCTGAAGCAGTATGATCTTGTGGATGTGATTTGCGAGACAGTGGACCAGGGAACTCCATTTCTGGGTATATGCCTGGGGCTGCAGCTTTTATTTGCCGGCAGTGAGGAGAGCCAGGGGGCTGCCGGTCTGGGCATTCTTCCGGGAAAGATACTTAAGATACCGGAACATCCCGGACTTAAAATTCCGCATATGGGCTGGAATTCACTGAAGAAAAGGCCGGAAGCAAAGCTTTTCCGCGGGATTGAGGACGGATCCTATGTTTACTTTGTCCATTCCTATTATTTGAAGGCAGAGGATGAGTCCATTGTGGCAGCTTCCACGGAGTACGGCACCGTAATCCACGCTTCCGTTGAACGGGAAAATGTGTTTGCATGCCAGTTCCACCCGGAGAAAAGCGGGAAGGTGGGCCTTGCCATTCTTAAGAATTTCATCGGACTGTAAAAGTCCTGCGCTGTCTGAGCGGGGATACCGGAGGCAGCGCCATACCAATTAAAACAGGAGATAGGAGAGGCGATATGTTTACCAAAAGAATCATACCATGCCTGGACGTGAACAATGGACGGGTGGTAAAAGGCGTAAATTTTGTGAACCTGCGGGACGCAGGGGACCCGGTGGAGATAGCCGCGGCTTATGACAAGGCAGGGGCAGATGAACTGGTATTTCTGGATATCACGGCATCCTCAGATAACCGCCGCACTGTGGTGGATATGGTGTGCAAGGTGGCGGAGACTGTTTTCATCCCGTTTACTGTGGGCGGCGGCATACGCACGGTGGAAGATTTCCGCATGCTTCTCCGGGAGGGCGCGGATAAGATATCCATTAATTCCTCAGCCATCGACAATCCGCGTCTTATCAGCGACGCGGCGGATAAGTTCGGCCGCCAATGTGTGGTGGTAGCCATAGATGCCAGGCGCAGGGCTGATGGAAAAGGCTGGAACATCTATAAGCACGGCGGGCGCGTGGATGTGGGTATAGATGCCCTGGAGTGGGCCATGGAGGCAGAGCGTCTGGGAGCGGGTGAGATACTGCTCACCAGCATGGACTGCGACGGAACCAGGAACGGATATGACAACGAACTGACTTCTCTCATAGCCTCCCACGTATCCGTGCCTGTCATTGCCTCGGGAGGCGCCGGGAATAAGGAACATTTCTATGATGCGCTGACAAAGGGCGGCGCGGACGCTGTCCTGGCCGCCTCTTTGTTTCATTATAAGGAACTGGAAATAAGGGACCTTAAGGAGTACCTGTCGGAGAGAGGGATTGCCGTAAGGATATAGCGGAAGGGCTGGAACGCGGGGGCCGGAGGCTTTGACGGCGGAAGCAGAAAGCTCCCGTCCGCAAGCCCCCATCCTCCATTCATCCATCCTCCTGTCTCATGCCCTCTGTCCCATATCTCGATACCGTTGCTCTCCTATATCCATCCTCACCAGGCTGCGCTCCCGGCCCTCTTTCTTAATTATTTTGTCGATATCCGTTGTTTCCTGCGGTTTCCTATGCTAAAATATGAAAATGTGAATTTATATCGTGAAAGAAAAGGAGAAGCAGGATATGGCCGCTATTACCAATGACTGGCTGGGGCCCATGAGCAGCGAGTTTAAGAAGCCCTATTATAAAGAACTGTACAAGACAGTAAAGCATGAATATGAGACCAAAAGGGTGTTTCCCGAACCCGATGATATCTTCAACGCGTTTGCCTTTACACCGCTGGCAGACGTGAAGGCAGTGATTCTGGGGCAGGACCCTTACCACAATTATGGCCAGGCCCATGGCCTGTGTTTTTCGGTAAAGCCGGACGTGGATATTCCTCCCTCACTGGTGAATATTTACCAGGAGCTTCACGACGATTTGGGGTGTTATATACCGAATAACGGTTACCTGAAAAAATGGGCTGACCAGGGTGTCATGCTGTTAAATACAGTGCTCACGGTGAGAGCCCACCAGGCTAATTCCCACCGGGACATTGGGTGGGAGAAGTTTACGGACGCCGCCATAAGCATTCTTAACCAGCAGGACAGGCCCATGGTGTTTATTTTATGGGGACGTCCGGCCCAGGCTAAGAAGGCAATGCTGAATAATCCCAGGCATTTAATCCTGGAGGCGCCCCACCCAAGTCCCTTGTCAGCGTCCAGGGGATTTTTCGGCAGCAGGCCTTTCAGCAAGACCAATGCATTTTTAGCAGAGCACGGCCTTACGCCTGTTGACTGGCAGATTGAGAATGTATAAAACAGGTATAGGGATAGATAAGAATACATAAAATGTACAGCAGACAGGGGCCCTTGCAGCAGGATGGCTGCACGGGCGGGATGCCGAGGGCGTCAGGGAATGGAGCCTGTCTGCGGTAAGGAGAATTTATGAGTTTAGTTGAAGTGTTAAAGATCATTGTACTGGGAATTGTGGAGGGATTCACGGAGTGGCTTCCCATCAGCAGCACGGGCCATATGATTCTGGTGGATGAAATCATACGTCTGAACCAGCCGGATGCGTTTAAGGACGTATTCCTGGTGGTGATCCAGTTAGGGGCCATCCTGGCCGTGGTGGTTATGTATTTTCATAAGCTGAATCCCTTCAGCCCCACCAAGACCAGCCGACAGAAGGATGCCACCTGGGCTCTGTGGATTAAAATTATCATTGCCTGTGTTCCGGCAGCCATTCTGGGGCTTTTGCTGGATGACTGGATGGAGGCCCATCTGTTCAATGCCTATGTGGTGGCAGCGGCTCTGATTGTGTACGGCGTACTTTTTATTGTACTTGAGAACAGCAGCGTGTGTACCAATCCCAGGTTTAACAAGGTGGGGCAGATTTCAGCCAAGACAGCGTTCCTCATTGGCATGGTACAGCTTCTGGCTTTGATACCGGGAACCTCCCGCTCCGGTTCCACCATTCTGGGCGCCATGGTCTTGGGCTGTTCCAGGGCTGCCGCGGCAGAGTTTTCATTTTTCCTGGGAATCCCGGTTATGTTTGGAGCCAGTTTGTTGAAAATCGTAAAGTATTTCCTGGCGGGGAATGCATTTACAGGACCGCAGATTTTTTACACCATACTGGGAATGCTGATTGCCTTTGTGGTCTCCATTTATTCCATCCGGTTTCTTATGAGCTATGTGCGCAAGCATGATTTTAAGTTCTTTGGATACTACAGAATTATCCTGGGCGTGATTGTGCTGGCATATTTTGGGATTACGGCGCTGGCCAGCTAGGAACGAAAGCCGGAAGCTTAATCATAAATAAAAGAATGATTGCCAGAACAGAAATACGGAATAGAAAAGGGCTCTGCCATGCTGACGGATTGTGCATGGCAGAGCCCTTTTTGCTGTTCGTTTTGTTTGCTTGAATCATGTTATAGTGCTAATCCAGATTATCCGCAATCTCGTACAGCAGCCGCTCCGTATCATCCCATCCCAGGCAGGGATCGGTGATGGACTTGCCGTAGCAGTGTTCCCCGATTTTCTGGCTGCCGGGCTCAATATAGCTCTCAATCATGAGGCCCTTTACCAGATTCCTTATATCTCCGGAGTGACGGCGGCTGTGGAGCACTTCCTTGGCAATGCGAATTTGTTCCTGATACTGCTTGTTGGAGTTGGCGTGGTTGGTGTCCACGATGCAGGCGGGATTCTGTAACCCGCGCTTATTATAAAGGTCAAATAAAAGCTTCAAATCTTCATAGTGGTAGTTGGGGTTGCACTGGCCCCTCTTGTTTACAGCCCCCCGCAGGATAGTGTGGGTCAGAGGATTGCCGGGGCACTGCACTTCAAAGCCGCGGAAGATGAAGTCGTGGGGAAGCTGTGCAGCCACCACGGAATTCAGCATAACGGTCAGGTCTCCGCTGGTGGGGTTCTTCATGCCTACGGGCACATCGCAGCCGCTGGCCACCAGCCGGTGGAACTGATTTTCCACGGAACGGGCGCCTACCGCCACATAGGACATCATGTCGGAGAGATAGTTCATGTTTTCAGGATAGAGCATTTCATCTGCGGTGGAAAAACCTGTCTCCCGCAGCACCCTCATGTGCATATGGCGGATGGCCAGTATTCCCTCGAACATATCAGGCCGTTTCTCAGGATCGGGCTGATGAATCATTCCCATATATCCCTCGCCGGTGGTTCTGGGCTTGTTGGTGTAGACCCGGGGAATGATGATTAGCTTGTCCTTTGTCTTTTCCTGGACTTTCACAAGGCGTCCGGCGTAATCACATACAGATTCTTCGTTGTCAGCTGAGCAGGGGCCGATGATGACAACAAACTTGCCGCTCTCACCGGTAAATACCTTTTTTATTTCCTCGTCCCGTGCATGTTTGATTTCCGCCAGCTCAGGGGCCAGCGGGAATTGTTCCCGGATTTCTGCCGGCGTAGGCAGCTTATTGATGAATGTGAATCCCATTTCTTCGTCCTCCCATTATGTAAACACCGGACTGCGGTGTAAGATACATTTCAATGCTTCATTATAGTATAGAAAACCGGATTCGTAAATAGTGAATCCCACGAAAATATTGACAATAAGGTGTTTTCCAAGTATAAATAGATACATGACTGTTGCAGGAGATTAACGTGTGAGATGAAGAATGATAAGAGACAGACAGCAGGAACCATAATGGCCCTGGTAGGCGGAACCTGCTGGGGATTTTCAGGCTGCTGCGGGCAGTATTTATTTGAACAGAAGGGAATCGAGGCGCCGTGGCTGGTGGCTGTCAGGCTGTTTTTTGCAGGCATTATACTGGTGCTGGCAGGATTTAAGCTTCACGGCAGGGAGAATCTGAGGGTGTTCCGGAAAAAAAGGGATACCATCCACTTGCTGGCATTTGCTATTTTCGGCATTACTTTCTGCCAGTTTACATATTTTATGGCAATCCAGGCATCCAACGCGGGAACGGCAACCGTACTCCAGTACCTGTCGCCCATTCTGATTCTGGCAGTGGTGTGCATGCGGGAGCTGCGGCTTCCCAAGGGGCTTGAGCTGGCAGCCATCGGGCTGTCTTTGTTTGGCACCTTTGTCATCGGAACCCATGGGGACATACATTCCTTCCACATTACGGGGGAGGCCCTGTTCTGGGGGCTTTTGGCAGCTGTGAGCTCCATGATTTATACTATTATACCAGGAGGTCTTATCCTGAAATATGACATATACCAGGTGCTGGGATTCGGCATGTTTTTTGGCGGGATTGCCATGGGAGCTGTGGTGCGGCCGTGGAGCTATGGGGTGGCATGGGACGCGGGCACCGTGGGAGCCCTGGCAGGCGTGGTGGTGGTGGGCACTGCCATTGCATTTGGCCTGTACCTTCAGGGCGTCAGCATGATTGGACCCTTAAAGGGAAGCATCATGGGAAGCGTGGAGCCGGTATCCGCGGTGGTCATATCCGTGTTCTGGCTGGGAACCCGGTTCACGCTGCCTGATTTTCTGGGATTTGCCCTGATACTGGGAGCTGTGTTCGTGCTTACCTTTGCACACCGCTGATTCCCTTTGCATACGGCTGCTGATTCCCTTTGCATATGGCTGATTAACTCTTGACAAACCGGGAGAGTCTGTCTATAATGGTCATAATTTCATGAATTGGCTATGACGGGAACAAGTAGTAGCCTGCAGGAACAGACAGAAAGCAGCCGGATGATGAGAGGCGCATGGAAAGCAGGTCATGAATACATCCCTGAGCTTCGCACCCAACAGCGCTGCTTCATATAACAGCCTTAGTAGGCTGCGACGGGTCCTGCATCCGTTATCGTGCTAGAGTATACGGGCGTTTGGCCAGAGCCTGGCGCCAGTACTCGAAGAGGCAGGCAGCGTGAGCTGTCTGTGAACATCAGGTGGTAACACGGGGCTTACGGGCTTCGTCCTTTTGAGAAAGGGCGGGGCTTTTTTTCGTTCAGAAAGGGAAAATCGTGTCGGCGGTATGCCCTGTGCCCCTGCTGCCCCTGTATAAAAAATGTAAGAATCAAGCCCTTGCATGAAAGCAGAAGTATGGTAAAATAAAGAAAGTAAGAAGAGGAGAGAATCACCATGCAGATTTACGAAGAACTGGTTGCCAGGGGCCTTATTGCCCAGGTGACCAACGAAGAAGAAATTAAGAAAATGGTCAACGAGGGAAAGGCCGTATTCTATATCGGCTTTGACCCGACAGCTGACAGCCTCCATGTAGGCCACTTCATGGCGCTCTGTCTGATGAAGCGCCTTCAGATGGCAGGCAACAAGCCTATTGCCCTGATTGGCGGAGGCACGGGTATGATTGGCGACCCATCCGGACGTTCTGATATGCGCACCATGATGACCCCTGAAATTATCCAGCATAACTGTGACTGCTTCAAAAAGCAGATGAGCCGTTTCATTGATTTCTCAGAGGGAAAGGCCATGATGGTCAACAATGCGGAGTGGCTCATGGGCCTTAACTATATTGAATTCCTCAGGGAAGTGGGACCTCATTTTTCCGTTAACAACATGCTGCGGGCAGAGTGCTACAAGCAGAGAATGGAGAAGGGCTTAAGCTTCCTGGAATTCAACTACATGATTATGCAGAGCTATGACTTCTATGAGCTGTTTAAACGGTACGGCTGCAACATGCAGTTTGGCGGTGACGACCAGTGGAGCAACATGCTGGGCGGAACGGAACTGATCCGCCGTAAGCTGGGCAAGGATGCCCATGCAATGACCATTACCCTGCTCCTTAACTCCGAGGGCAAGAAGATGGGCAAGACACAGTCCGGCGCCGTGTGGCTGGATCCTGAGAAGACATCACCCTTTGATTTCTACCAGTACTGGAGAAATGTAGGGGATTCGGATGTGCTTAAGTGCCTGCGCATGCTTACCTTCCTTCCGCTGGAGCAGATTGACGAGATGGATCAGTGGGAAGGAAGCCAGTTAAACCAGGCAAAGGAGATACTGGCATTCGAGCTTACAAAGCTGGTGCACGGCGAGAAAGAGGCATCAAAGGCGCAGGAAGGCGCCAGGGCCCTGTTTGCGGCAGGAGCGAGCACCGAGAACATGCCTACTTTTGAACTTTCAGAAGAGGATTTTACAGATGGAACCATTGATATCTTAAGCATTCTTAACAAGTCCGGCCTGGCAGCTTCCCGTTCTGAGGCCAGAAGGAACGTGGAACAGGGCGGTGTGTCCGTGGACGGAAATCCTGTAAAGGATATCAAGGCCGTATTCTCCAGGGAACAGTTTGCCGGAGATGGCGTGGTCGTTAAGCGCGGCAAGAAGAATTTCAAGAAGATTATATTGAAATAATGGCTGGCGGATGCGCCGGGAATTCACCCTGGATGTCATCATGAGTAGTCCAAAGGTTTGAGAGGAGGGTACCGGATGAGACGGTATATGTCTGTTAAGCGGTTAGGCGCGCTGGTCCTGGCGGCAGTGCTCAGTGTGCCGGCTGCGTTTGTCTCAGAGGCAGCGGCTTCGTTTAAGGCTGAGGTGCCTGTTACCCTGCATTTGGATGTTAACAGCAGAAGGACCACGATTTATGACGGATATTCGTCCTATCTGCTGGGGTACAGGGTATCGGAATACGATACGTTCACAGTTACAAAGGACAAAAGTGATGTGGACCTGAATGAAGTGACACTGAATTATTATCTTGTCACCTATAGGGGCGAGACCCAGAAGTATCTGGAGTGTACGGTGTACGGTTTAAAGGAAGGGACCCATTACCCTGTAATCCGGCCTGAGACCGTTGAAAAAGAGCGGTCCGCTGAGGGGGATTATAATTATCTGGATCAATGTTATATGGTAGAGTTTTGTTATCAGGATAAAAAGGAGAGCCGGTATTTCATGCTGCTTCCTGAGGAGGACATGAGCAACTACCGGAACATCCTGCTGGGCAAATGGAACAAGGATATGCGCGGCTGGAGGTATCTGTATCAGGATGAATACCTTACATCCTGGGCCATGATAAACGACAAGTGGTATTTTTTCAACACAGACGGCTATATGCAGACCGGCTGGCTGGAATATAAGGGACAGTGGTATTATATGGACCCTGAAAACGGAGTGATGCAGACAAACAGCACCATTGACGGTTACCAGCTGGACAGCAGCGGCGTCAGAATCTGAGACCGGGAAG
>ERZ838225.2112-NODE-2112-length-11779-cov-2.809451_pt1 | contig 11779 bp, 10 predicted proteins | sample MGYA00519684_ERZ838225 | MGnify/ENA primary metagenome ERZ838225 (study PRJEB31850, sample SAMEA3708829) | human gut metagenome | biome: human gut; feature: human-associated habitat; material: faeces | place: China | collected 2014 ...
TATCGGTTTTGGTTATTGTTTGGTCTTATGCTTTGGCGGTCAGTTTATACGCTGTCCAAACTACGATCTCTGCCGGACGTACGATATTAACATCCATCTTCATTCTCATCTGGAAGAAGTATAGCTCAGAGTTGGCTTGTAAACGATCGATCTTCAATACCTCCGTATCATTGGCATAATCAACGCCCATCCATAAGTTAGAGTCCATTCCGGTACTGAAATTACCAAGAACGATAGTGCTCTCCGGAATGCCTACGATAGGAACGATTCTCTTACCCTTGAACATATATTTGTTGACTTGGGTATTGTCGTTGTACTTGTATTGTTTGGATGTTACGTATTGATCATACAAGTCCCAAGAGGCCCAGTCCATGATGTAAACCAGATTGTTCTTTCTGATCTGGTAAGGACATTTCTGCCACATCGTGTACATGGCAGATTCGATCTTCTCGCCAGTATCCAATTCTGTATTACCAGCCAATACCGCAGTTTCTCCATTGATACTTTCCTTTAGGTTGGCCAAGATACGATAGATAGCTCCATCGAAATACTTATAGGAACCCGCTCCCAGATCAACGCCGTTTGTCGGTTTTGTCAACGTATCCGTGATAGCCGCAGTTCCACCCTTTACGGATTGCCAAATAGCGTCCCCGATAAAGGCGTTCTTCTTGTCCATCAACAATCGTAACATCGTTGCCTGTACTTTCGGGTCAAGCTCACGGAATACTAAATTACCATCCGGTTGAGCGAACATCCAGTATTTCTCGAAGTCACGAGGATTGAACTCTAGATAAACCATGAAATCCTTCGGTTCCAAATAACGTTCACGGAACGTGTATGTTCCTTTGGAATCTGTCGGGCTTGTTGGGGTTGGTTTGTTATCTTGGATGATCTCACCTAAACTTACGGAAGGAAGGGTGTATTTGTATTGGATACCACTCTTGATATGGATCAAACCCTCCTTATAGGTATCATTGCCTTGGGCGGTATAGGTCAGCAGGTCCTCTAGGACTTCACCTGCGTATGAGTTTTGTGCAAAAGTTACACTTGCCATAAATTAATTATTAAGGTTTTAGTTATTGTTTTTACTTAAGTGACCCAAAAGTGAAGTCCTTGCCAACGACAGCCTCTACCTGTTCGGCCATTTTAGCCTCTACCGTATGGACACTATCTTTCACTTTTTCCACATTATCCTTGTCGTTTTCAATCTCTGTGGAGATCTTATCTCTGGCTGGGATAGAATCCAACGTTGCCTTAGCCAAATCAAAATTCTTCATCGCCATGTCCATCCAGTTCTGTTTAGCTGAATCCTCGATCTTACCGGCTTGAATAGCGTCTTGGACCATAGATGCGATTTTCTGGTTCATAACCTCTTTCTCAGCATCCTTGTAAGTTTTCAATTCTGCTTTAACATTTTCTAGCTCTTTAGTCAGGTTCTGGTTCTTGGTGATCTCTCCCTCTTTCTCGATTTTCAAGGAATCGATAGTCTTGTTAGCCTCCGTTAATTTATTCTCGACACCAACCAATTCCGTGATTCGTGCCATGACTTGTGAGACCTCTGTTTTTTCCTTGAAACCAAGAGAAGCGACAACAGCACCAAAATTGAAATCAATAGTCTTGTTTTCTTCCATGTTATTTGTCTTGGTTTTATTTTCTACTTCCGTAGGTTCTTGTTTGTTTTTATTAAGATTAGAGATACTATCATCTAAAGGTTTATTTACCTTATTTAGAGTGTCATTAAGCGATAGCTCATTGCAAACAGAGGTGATTGTGTTCTGGAGGATATGGCTGTCTGTAATGCCCTCTATTGCGTTCTTGACTTTCTCTATTTTCTGTTTTGAGGTCTTTATCACGTTCTCCGCTGGGATGATGCCCGCCTTAACCGCATCTTCAGCCGTGAAGAACGTACCATCGGAATCTTCCTTGCCATGATCTCCTTTACCTTGGTCTTGTTGAACCCCCATCTCTTCATGTAGATCATCTCGATCTGTTGCCGGAAGGCTTTCACGTAATCAGGTTCCTCGGTTTTGGCCTTTGTCTTGCATCCGTCTTCGGTGTTGCACTTATCGTCTTGATCGGAAGCAGTATTGAAAGGGTTGTGGACCATTAGGATCGCATAATCCCTCATTAGAGATTTGTCTCCTGCGGCCCAGATAATAGAACCCATAGAGGCGGCTAGACCCTCGTTTATACATTCCGTGGGAATCGATGAGTTTCTGATCACTGAGAACATACTCATACCATACAAAACAGAACCACCTTCACTATTAATGAGGATCCTGATCTTGCTTGGTTTTATGTAGCTCTCTATCCATAAGAACTCTGAGTTGAATGCGTTGGCACTATACTCGTTTACGGCATCAAAGAATCGAATGTCGCAAACTTCATTGGTTTTGGCTTCTCCAACGACATATTTGAATTTTGTCGTATCCATCGTAAGTTGTTTTGGTTTAGTTTATTAAGATTAGCTGAAACTACGCTTGTTAGTTTTATGTCTCTTTAAACGTGGACTTTTGGATTTCAAAGATCATGAAAGTACACGATTATAATTCCTATAGGTTACTTTAGAACTTGTATTTACAGGAAGCTCTATCACTAGTTCAATTGTGTATATATCAATTTGAGTATTATTATTACCTGCTAATGAAGTATGGGTGGTGGTAAATATAAATGTTTCTCCAAAATTTATACCACTGGTAAACCTATAGAACCCCAGTCCTTCAAACACATATAAAATAATGTTTCGTTTGTTTTCAAAGGCCGTTTTGATTTCATTATATCTAGCTTCTGTTATAGTAAATGTTTGTTCTCCGGTTCCTCCAGAGATATCCAAATAATCAATAATATAATCAGAGCTGACAGGCTTATAGCTTCCGTTATCCATCAATGCTTTAGATCCATCACCGTTGGTTTTTAAAGTTAAGCCGCATGAGGTTGGATTATTTCCATCCGACACTACAGAAGAGATCGATAACCCATTACTGCCTCCGGCTATCGTGCTTGCGTATGCGATCATGCTACATGCTTTTGTAGTCGCATCCACGGACATACCTACTAAATATTGAGGATATTGAGGTAATATACCGTTGATGAGCATATCAACGCTACTTGTTGTTCTTGTTATGACACCTTTGTCATAGCACATTCCTATACCTTCATTTATAAATTCTTCGGTTACGGAAAAGAAATAAGTTTTATCTATCTCTGGGGTAGCCGCAACCAATATATCCCATTCCGCTTGCGTGACCGTTCCCCCTTCACCTGCGTCTCCAATTCTTTTAAATATATCGCTAACCCCCGGTTTTAACATCGTATTCACCGTGCTCCAATTACCTTTTCCATCAAGGAATTTCGTAGCGTCATCTGGTAGGACATTAACAATACCATTTTGCGTTGTTGAGACTTTTGGTAAAAAGCGATAGGTTCCGTCATTCGCTAAAAACATATCACTAGATCCATCTGTGGAAATAACACCGTTATCAGCGCTGCAAGCGAGCGTATATTTTGTATCTTGTTTTTGAATTTCTATAATAATATCTTTGGCATCTGAGTGTAATGAACCAAATATACATTGGGCAAATTCTGGGCCGTAACACAGCCCGTATACGCAATCTGCGGTTATATATACTCCGATATCCGCTTGGCTGTATTTTACCTTTATGCTTTCATTGTTTTTTATGGCATTCCAAATATCATTGAATTGAGTTTCTGTTATGGTTTCTGGAGTTGTGCCCCCTACCATGTCGATATATTCTATCAATAAGCATTCTTTCTCCGGTGTATATCCCAAGGCTGATGTGATATTGCTTTTAGTTATGGAGATGGTGCCAGAGCTATTCGTTATGTTAGCACCTGTCTTAACACCACCCAGTATTGACCCTGTGGCTGTTGGTAGCGTATAAGTCGTATCCTTATAATAAGGGACACCTCCAATAATAGGACAAGTAGTATAACCTGAAACGTTGGTGACAGAAGAACCATTTTTTACCAAACCAGTGCTTCCATTAGCGCCAACCACGCTATATGTGGTGTTGTTATCCGCTCCCCATACAGCCGTACCATCTGAACCCCATCGAAGGATCTGACCGGATGCTCCACCTGCTGGGATATGTTTGTTTCCTGATGTTGTGGGATGAATGTAATTGTTCGCCCCTGTCGCTATGCCATCTAATTTATTCTTATCTGAGGCTGTCATTAGTCCAGACTTAGAACCATTTGCTCCATTAATATAAAATGAGCTGTTGCTGGTTGCCCCACTACTGGAATTTATTTGATGTATGAGAAATTTAATCTTATCCTCTTCATATTCTATTGATGGAGTTTGATCTATAACCCAACCGATTCTTGATAGTTTGTCTTTTTCGATTGTAGTATAATCATTAGCGCTTAACCCTTTTCCGGATACCTTATCAACTTTGTTTCCTAACGCTGTGTTTATAACCTTACTTTGCACAGGATTCGTACTTGTCGAGCTTAATGAGCTATCAACGGTTATTGGGGACGGGATTTCGGGCAGCTGGGATAACGGAATCTTGCCGCTAACAAGATCTGCCTTTGTAGCTAACGCACCATCAACATAAGCCTTGTTGACATCGACAGTAGGGATAGTAGGTTTATTGGATAAGTCATTATAACTACCTGTTTTTGCGACATTGGATAATCCTGTTATCTCTGACGCTGAATAAGATGGCTTTGTGGCATTTTTTGCCCATGCGCTAACATCCGATGCTGGACGTGAGTCGCTTAATCTAGGATCATCTTTTTTGACATATGTTCCATCATGAGTATGAGATACTATTTCGCCAGTAAGAACATTCTCAATGGTTTCTTTTGTTATCTCATTGCTTGATAATATTTTAATTTGCGTATTACTGATTACTTTATTCCCTTGTTTTATCATAAGGCTTGGTTTATTTTTGTATCTCCTATAAAAATTTGATTGATAACTTGCTCTCCAACGAATCCGATCGGTAACATTAATTCAAGAACTATACACCCCGGAGATGGAGAGGTTGGGGCGCTACCTCCAGAGCCTGCGCTTGCTTTTCCATAAGACGTGGTATATTCACATGAAAAGATAGCGTTAGGGGGCGTACTATTAGGAACTCTTCCTCCAGATGGAGCTTTCGGGTCGTGCCAGTTATGTATAACCATTATAGCACCTTCAGCTTTATTGGCTCTACCGGTTCCTCCTGTGCCTCCATCTCCATTACCTCCAAAAGCGCTTGCATTCGTACCATTTTCCCCGTTTCCTCCATTGTAGGCTTTGAGCGTAAACTTATTCGATGAGACTTTTGCTCCATACGTACCGTCATCGTTCGTGTATTCAAGTTTAATGTTATCCGAATATTTTATCGAAGATGATACGCATAAAACTCCTCCGTTCGCTCCTGCACCTCCAGCTCCTCCTTTATATAAACCCCACCCATTTCCGGCGTTTCCTCCCATTCCTCCTTTTCCTATACACCATATATTTACGGAATACGATGCGGATGGTATGTTGGGTAACATCTGGAATAGATCTCCCAACGTACCTGAATATATGACAGAGGAACTATCATCGATAGGGTGTATACTTTTTCTCATATCAATCCTTTATTAAATATATAGTGTTAGTGTCATGAGGAATTATTGAACCATATTCTTCTATTGTTCCGATCCAAATATTGAATCCGGAGAATGGGTTCACGTCCGTGATAAAACAAATCCAGCTAGGATCGATTTCTCCCGTGCTAAACTGGGTATCGTATTCCGATTGAGTGCCAACCCAGTCATATACCCGATTTGTGGACGAGATAGTATTTTTGTTCGTTGTTCCTGTCACGGCCCATTTAGATTGAGACTTATCGATACTGGTTTGATCTATATCTTGTTCCAAAATGACATTTGGTTTGTTTAATATTTGGGCACTACCTGCTATGGCGTTCCAATCAGCGTTGACATTAACCTCTGCGTTTGCGGCAATGCTACTTAACTTGTTTTTTTCCTCATTAGTGTAGTCATTCGTGGATAATCCCTTACCAACCTCTTTGGGAACATATTTGTTATCATTCTGTTCCGTTGTACTATATGCGGATAAATCGATAGCGGTATTTCCTATCAGCTCATATTTATCATCGATCCATATATATTCATTGTGAAAATCAGTGTTTCTTCCATCGCTTTTAGGAACCAAGTAAATGATGCCCTTTTGACCAATTGAGGGTAGGGTAGAGACAACCGATATGTCAAATCCTACTATTTTACCAATTTGCTCATTGGTGTATTGTTTCGAGGCGTTTAGCGTGTCCGATATTTGTTGCCGTAAGACACTGTCATCAAAAATGGTATCGGTAAATTTAGCGTTGGATGGAACATCGGAATTTACAGTATGTCCATTAACGGTGCTAGAATTTCCACCGTCCGCTGGCAAGGATGAAGGGAAATCAGATATTTGGCTCTTGGTGTGGGTGTGGGCATCTGGCGTGAACTTCGAGGGTTTATTCTTAATGTAATCTTTGGCCGATGTGTTTGTTTGATTCCAGTCTGGTTGAACTTGGGTAATGGAGGCGATAAAATCTTCTTCTGTACCAGAGTTTCCTTGATCTAACCAAGACTGATAAGTGGATTTGGACATCAATGCCCAAGACTCACCTTCGGATGGGACTTCGTTGGTATTGTTATTGATTAAGCTGGCCCAAGAACCGCCGTTATAAGAAACAACGTCTTTTTGTTCGTATGTGGTGAAGGAGTTCCATTCCCCCTTATTAATATAGGCGATCCTACCTAAATCTATAATTGGCATGTTATCGTATTTTTGAATTAATTATCTGGAATATTGATTATTAGATGACCATCGCTGTTAATCATTAAATTCTCAAAGAAATAACGTCCAGTGTTAACCGCCATCGTCTCCTTTTGCTCCGGTGTCAAGTCCTCCCAAGTATAAGGATCTCCCTTTTGCCCTTCCAAACGACCATGATCCTGCCAGCCACTCTCTCCATCAGATCCTTTACCCCAGAAATAATAGTTGTATGGTTTTTGGGTTCCAACAGCGCAACATCCGTTTATATCGGATCCGTCCGGTATGGCGGTGCTTAGGTCATCAAGCGTGTCATATGTGGCATGTATATTGAAAGAGGTTCCAGACTTACCTTTAGGGACAGATATATTGATCGCATAAATCGGGTTACCGCTACTGTCAACGCCGGATTCTGAAAGAGATACATTGGCTGGCACGTCCGGTTCCGAGGAGACAACATTACCTATGATAAATTGAGGTGTCTTTCCAGAGAAACCCCTCATACCGGACATGTCCACCAGATAATCGAAACCTTCTGACGTGCGCACATAAAGTTTTCCTGTATCCTCAACCTCTACGTCCCCATTGATAACCACGAACTTACCTTCTGGCACGTTGTCCTTGTTATTGTTCATCTCAGGGATAGAGGGAAACGTCCTAAATATATTGAACGCTTCTGGTCGTAGACATATATCCAGCTTGTTATAGGATTGAGTGGAACGATCCCATTGATACACGTAAAAATCGGTCCCTACATAGTTTGGATGGTTCGCCACGTCAAGGGCCAAATCCTTGGCTGTGTTGGTCTCATTGACAATCTGGGAGTACTCGGATTTTCTGTCAGATTCAGCTTGGGCACGTAATGTTTCCGCATTTATTCTGGAGGTTTCCTCGTTAACTCTCGCTTGCTCTCTCTGGACCCTTTGAGTCTCCGATTGTTCCCGTTGTTGCTCGGCTATCTTCCTTGATTCCTCGTTGCTTATACGTATAGTCTCTTGCCGCTTACGTTCAGTCTCGCTGCTCAACCTGTCTTGCTCGGACATATCTCGTTTCGCCTCCTCATCACTAATTAAGTTATTTAATGCTTCAATATTATTTAACGCATTATTTACCAGATTTATAACAGTCTCGCATTGGGCAGCGGCATCTATGGCTGGTTTTTGAAGGAGGGCTATCTCTTGCTCAGTAAAATCTGAGAAATGGAACTTGATCTCGTTTTTCTGCTCCTCGGTTAATTTATCGTAGCTGAGGGAAATATCCTTCGTGGGGACCAATAACTTGTATGCGGAATCCGGCTCCCTGTTATATTTAGCCTCTATACCTTCAGTGGTATACCTTAATATCGGATAGTCGCCGCTAACAACTCCACAATCGAAAGTAAGCCCATTCGAGAAAGAGATTATAAGGTGTTGGTTATTGATCTCGATGTGGGTAATGGAGCTATAGACTTTTGCCTCATCTATAAAACCATCTGTCGCATTGACGATATTTTCCGCACTCACTTGATAATCGGTTTCTGTATGGTTAATGTTAGAGACTGACATCAATCTTATCTTGGGTGACTGAACGATGGAATACCATTCGCCCTTATTGGGGATTTGATCAATTGAATGCCAGACCTTATTTGTTGAAGGTTTACTCATTGTTATTTCTTTTTGTGTAAACTATAATATCCTTGACCGCATTGACCCCGTTTGGTGTCGTGACGAGTATTTGACAGTTTCCGGTCTTGATCCCGGTTATAATGCCGCTTTGGGTGACAGTCGCTATGGACGTATCAGAGGAAGCGAAACTTATGTTCTTGTTGGTTGTGTCATCTGGAGAGAACAAGACTGTCAAGACCATTTGCTCTCCAGCTTCTAATCGATTGTCTTGTGGTAATATCTGGATGGCATCGGGACTAATTATACCGTCATCGATCGTGGATGATTCATTATAGGCAGGCTCTGTCACGTCTTCCTTATCATCTGGAACATCACTATGGTTGGTGAATGGAGGAGTGATGACCTTTTTCTTGATCCAGTCGGCATACTTGTAGCTTGATGTTATCCTGAAATATATTTCATAATCAAGCCAGTACGCTTGCAGCATATTAGTGGATTGTGGCATGTCAAAGTACATCAAGTTGCATCGTTCCTGAAGTGCCTCCTCTTCCTCTTTTGCATCTTGGATAGCCTTGTTCAATCTCTCCGCTATATAAAATGGATAAGTCTCCCAATTCACGTGCTGGTTGTCTAGCTTGTTGAGGATAAACCTTATACGGATGGTACCACGACCTTCCCCGATACGTTGCTGGGCCACCAGAAAATGAACATTCGTAAATCGTATAAAACAAGCAGGAAAAACGGTCTCGTATTCAGTATTGGTTTTACTCATGATTCTCTCGAACTGACCGGTATCTATGGCTATTGTTTTAAAAAGGGGAGGACTTTCCATATTACCCTCTTCTTCCTTCACGGTAAGGATTGCTCTTTTGATAGCTTGAAATACATCGCCTAATGTGTTCTCATTGTCTGTAAGCTCACTATTGTCTTGCTCATCAGAACTTCCTTCGCTTTCTTTCGTTAAGAGTCTTGGTTTGTATTTTTTTATCATATGATGCTTTTTAATAAGTTATATAGTATCAGTTGCGCTTTAAGCTCAACCAAAGGGGAGTCACCCATGAATTTACGTTGGATGTTTGGAGGCCATGTTCCTGTGGGATCGTTATGGAAGGCTGCGTAACTTTTAAATGCGTCATTTCTTCTTCCATTAGCACGGAACTTGTTTTCATCCGTATAGATCATCAACCCTCCTCCTTCGTATAGTTGGTAGGAGATAGAATCTTTCAAATCCCCCGTTTCGTTCATTAACTCATGATGATAACGATGTTCGTTTTTTCTAAGAGGCCAAAATCTACCATTGTCGCCGGGAGCTTTCTTTAGGTCAAACGACCTCTTAAATTCCTTGACATATTCTTCCCCTATTTTCAGCTTGGCCTTAAATAAGCCAGACGCAAATTTGCTAGGGACTATTTTCCATTGATTTAGCATGTCTTGAAAAGTGATATCTATACCATTCATGTCAAATTGTATTTGGATTTGATGCTTGATGATATGTTTTTCATGGATTGAATAAGATTCTTATCCACGGTGAAGTATGGGTGATCCTCTCCGAATATAGCTCCACCCTTCGCTAGGTTTTGCTTGAACACAGGATTAACTGCTTTATCTATAATAGAACTTATATCGGGAACATCCATATAGTTGGGTCTCGTAAATGATTCCACCAAGTAACAACGGCATCTCCAATCGATAGGGGGGATCAGCCATTCAGGAAATTGAGATTTAGGATAGCTAAGTCCTTCCAGCGCACGATGAGAGTCACGAACACGCTCGTCCCCTTGTGTCATAAACATAAGGGTTGTCTCCTCTGGTAAAGTTATCCACCATGCTGCTATAAATGAAGCGTAGTCTATGTCCTTATTTTCGGTCTTGGCGTATACATTATTATATAGATAGAAGATCTCTTCCGGACCGCTATCCTCGTCTTGCTCCTCTATATCCATATATACTTGAGTCTCCTCTGCCGTGGCAAAATCAATCAAGTTGTCCAAAGCCGCAACGAGAGCTTTCCTTCTCTCGATCTCTGAGGGCGTTAGATATGTCTCGTTGTGATTTCTTACTATATCCAGCGCCTCGTTAAAATCTATACCAAACCTTCTCACGCAATGTCCAAAAGCGAACATGGCCCGAGCCTCGACAATGTCTTGAAACTCCTCTAGGTCTATGGTCTGGTTGTCGAATTTATCTAATAGTTGCTCGAACAAGAACAATAAATACTCGTACTCTTTCTCGGTCTCATCATTAATTTTAGTCTCATCGAATATCTCGTCTTCCATTCATGACCTCCTGTAAATAGTTCGCTACGCTACTGCTGCTCCTTCTCCTATAACGTCTTCTGGATGCAGGGGCAACAGTACCCATTGATCCACCAGCCACCACGTTATCCTTATCATCGACTTTACCGTCATCATTTATATCGTTCCATCCAGCGGGATTATTAAACTGCTTCTTTACAACAACACCAAATTCCTTTGCGATCTCGTCTGGTTCTATCTCATATTTATCTGAAAGAAAATCGTAAAGATCTATCTTGCTCTCAACGCTCATCTCCAATCCTCCGGAATATTTAAATTCCAGTCCATTCTCAATATATCCCATAGCTACTAGCCGTGGAATAATCTCCTCGTTCATGGCATTCTCAATATATTCCCGATAGACCTTGATGCGGTCTCGGAAAATATCTTGGTGGGCTTTAGTTGATCCTACATAGGATTGTGTCGCTCCAGCCATAGACTCAGAACCTAGAATCAAATTTGACACCTCGGCGTTAACTAGCTCGATAAGGCTCGTATAAATCTTCTCGCTATTGGACATAGTAAAAGCCTTGATGTCTATGTCATCATTTAATCCCGTCACGATAACACGATTGGTTGCGGCAGATGCGATATCGTTGGCTAGTCTATTTCGATCTCCAAGATTCTCACTCTCCGATTTACCATGGATAATAGGTTGTCCATATGTATGGCTGAAATTTATGTAGTTAGCCAACGTGAATTTCTTGGCGAGAATCAATGGAGTAGTGGCTGAGAACAAGCCTAGATCACCAGAGTTTATAAGGATATAGTTCTTCTTATATTTAGGAGTCTCAAGGTCCCAATTAGGAAGCCATATGCCTTGACGTTTCAATACGGTCTTTTGTTCAGGCAATACATTGCGGCGTTCGATGAGATTCACGTCATTCAGTTTTCCTGTAATAGGATCGATTGTTGGATTAATCTCAATCAACGTATAACCATACAATTTAGATTCCTTTTTTATCTCTTTATACAATTGTATTGTCCTGTCTCCTTTCAAACTACATCCCAAAAATAGAAAAGATTTATTTCTAAAGATTGTCTCTAATGCTATTCTGAATATTGTTCCCGGAGCATATTTTTCTTTATACTTTTCCTCA
>ERZ838225.2121-NODE-2121-length-11714-cov-3.216228_pt1 | contig 11714 bp, 10 predicted proteins | sample MGYA00519684_ERZ838225 | MGnify/ENA primary metagenome ERZ838225 (study PRJEB31850, sample SAMEA3708829) | human gut metagenome | biome: human gut; feature: human-associated habitat; material: faeces | place: China | collected 2014 ...
GGTGCATTACATTGACGTGGGCCAGGGCGACAGCATACTGGCAGGGTCAGACGGACATTATATGCTCATTGATGCAGGTGAAAATGACCAGGCCGGCACCGTAATCTCTTATCTAAAAGCACAGGGCGTAACAAAGCTGGACTATGTAATTGGCACCCATCCCCACTCCGACCATATCGGGGGCCTGGACAAGGTCATTGATACCTTTCCCGTTGACAAGGTCATTCTGCCACCTGTGGAGCACACCACAAAAACCTTTGAGGACGTACTTGACTCCATTGCCTCCAGGGGACTTAAAATCACAAAACCCACCCCCGGGGATTCCTATGATTTGGGAGACGCCTCCTTCACCATACTCTCCCCTGTAAAAGACTATGGCAGCGACCTGAACAACTGGTCCGTGGGAATCCGCCTTACCTATGGCGATAATAGCTTTGTCATGTGCGGTGACGCGGAGAACCAGGCTGAAGAAGATATTGTAAACAGCGGCGCCATGCTGAAAGCAGATGTTCTGAAGGCAGGTCATCACGGCAGCAGCACCTCCACCAGTGACGCATTTCTGAAAAAGGTATCCCCCTCCTGGGTGGTAATCCAGTGCGGAAAGGGCAACTCTTACGGCCATCCACATAAGGAAACCATGGAAAAGCTTAAGAAAGCAGGCTGCCAGGTACTGCGCACAGACGAGGAGGGAACCATTACCGCATTCAGTGACGGCAAGACAATTACATGGAGTACCGGCACTGCCGCGGTTCCCGGCACCAGCGCCGGCAGCGGCGGCAATCAGACAGCCGCTATCCCAGATACTGACAACGGGGCCGCTGCTGAAAATGAGGCCGGCAATCCCTCCACACGCTCCAGCTATGTCATAAATACCAACACAGGCAAATTCCACCGCCCCGACTGCGCCTCTGCCACCCAGATGAAACCTGAGAACCGCAAAGACGTGACAGCATCCAGGGATGAACTGGTACAGGAGGGGTATGAACCCTGTAAGCAGTGCAGGCCTTAAACCAAACCCACAGAAAGGATTTTTATATGAAATATATCATCGACCGGCTGGAAGAGGGTCTGGCCATATGTGAAACAGAATTAAGGAAACGCATCTCCGTTCCCGTCAGCCATCTTCCAAAGGGTATTAAGGAAGGCGACGTGTTAAGAGAAGAGGAAGGCAGGTTTTCCCTGGATTCTGAAGAAACAGATAAAAGACGGCGTGAAATGAAGAAGAAGCTTATGGATTTATTTGAGTAAAATCAAAAAATGATAAACGGCTGCGGGCCCGCGTTGACTGTGCCAATGGGGACCCGCTTTTCCTGTCATTTTTCCTGTCATACTTCTGCCGGTTCATCCTGCCCTTACCTGTTATCCAGCTATATCATCTTCCCGTCCTGGTCAAACCGATATTCCTTTCCATCGATTACGCAGGTTCCGACGGCCATCTTCCCGTCTGTTCCCAGATAGTAGAGAGAACCATTTTCCCCGTACCATCCGGTCCGCATGTTTCCGTCACCGTCAAAACAGTACCATACGCCGTCAATCTGCTTCCAGCATCCAATCAGCCGGGTTCCGTCCTCACAGATATAGTTCCACTGTGCCCCATTCCGGCACCAGCCCGAAGTGCCGGAAGCTTCCCCTGCCCCGGAAATTTCCTGGATTGCAGCCTGAGCCTGTGTCTGGGCCTGTGTTTGAACCTGTGTCTGTGTTTTGGTCTGTGTCTGAGTCTTGGTCCGGGTACTTTCCCCGCCTCCTGCATAGGGACACACTCCATTGGGATGCAGGTGTGCCGGATAACCTCCGCAGTGGTAATGATAGCTTCCCAGCCCGCTGGCATTCTTATTATCCCGGTGACCTCCGCTGGCATCTGTTCTGCCTGAATGGGCCTGAGCCTCCATTACCCACGGGGCCTGTCCCGTCATTCCGGCGCCTCCGGCCAGAAGCACTCCACTCATGACCACTGCAAGCCATACCTTCCCTGTCCGTTTCATCTCATTACCTCCCGATTTCATTTTTAACTCTATTTTACCATGTTTTTATCTGTGTGTAACTCCGTATTTCAGCATCTTTCCAGGGGATTTTCTCATTTTCAGGCCATTTCCGGCATAAAAAATTGGTGGAAGCACTTGCACGTTTTTCCCAATGATGATACCATAAGAAACATATGTAATGAATTCAAGTAGTTTGGAGGTTTTTAAGATGGAACTAATCATACCTAAGGATTACGATCCCCATCTCTCCATACGGGAGACGCAGGACGCAATCAAATACATACGCGATACCTTCCAGAAGGAAATGGGCAGGGAGATGCACCTTGAACGTATCTCCGCTCCCCTGTTCGTGGAAAAGAGCAGCGGACTTAATGATAACTTGAACGGCACCGAACGCCCTGTTTCCTTTGACATGCCGGGGCTTCCCGGTGAAACCCTGGAGGTGGTGCACTCACTGGCAAAATGGAAACGTATGGCGCTAAAGAAATACGGCTTTAAACCGGGCGAGGGCCTCTACACCAACATGAACGCCATCCGCAGGGATGAGGAACTGGATAATCTTCACTCCTGTTATGTGGACCAGTGGGACTGGGAACGTGTCATCACTAAGCAGCAGCGCAATCTGGAAACCTTAAAGGATACGGTGCGGGAGATCTTCAAGATTATCAAGCACATGCAGCATGAGGTGTGGTATAAATACCCGGAGGCTGTTAAACACCTGCCAAAGGATATCTACTTTATCACCAGCCGGGAACTGGAGGACCTGTATCCTGATAATACTCCTAAGGAAAGGGAAAACTTGATTACCAGGGAGCACGGCTGTGTGTTCCTGATGCAGATTGGCGACAAACTGGCCGGCGGCAAGCCCCATGACGGACGTGCGCCCGACTATGACGACTGGAAGCTGAACGGCGATATCCTGTTCTGGTTTGAGCATTTGCAGTGCGCCCTGGAAATCTCCAGCATGGGTATCCGTGTGGATGAGGCTGCCCTGGAAGACCAGCTGAAGAAGGCGGGATGTGAAGACCGCCGCAGCCTGCCCTATCATAAAATGCTTTTAAACGGTGAACTTCCCTACACCATTGGCGGCGGTATCGGACAGTCACGTCTGTGCATGCTGCTTTTGGACCGCGCCCATATCGGTGAAGTACAGGCCAGTATCTGGCCCGGAAAAATGCGCGATATCTGCGCAGAGAATAAGATTTATCTGCTGTAGCCATTGGCTGGGAGCGTATTATGGAATCGAATATCTCAATCTTTTTTATCATCGAAATAATCGGTACCGTGGCCTTTGCGTCATCCGGTGCCCTGGTAGCCATCAAACAGCGGCTGGATTTGTTGGGAGTGGTGGTCCTTGGCGTCACCACTGCCGTTGGCGGCGGTATGCTCAGGGACATCCTACTGGGCATCGTCCCGCCCAGCCTGTTCATGAACCCGGTTTACGTGTACGCGGCCTTTCTCACGGCCATGGTGCTCTTTATCCTGGCCTGGCTGAACCAGCAGATACTGGAAAGCCGGTATATCTCGGCCTATGAGAAGATGATGAACCTGTTTGATGCGGTCGGACTGGGAGCATTCACAGTGACCGGCATCAACACCGCGGGAACAGCCGGTTACGGGGAATATCATTTCCTTTCCATCTTTCTGGGCGTCCTCACAGGCGTGGGCGGCGGTATCCTGAGAGATATGCTGGCAGGCCAGTCCCCGTATATCCTGCGCAAGCATGTGTATGCCTCTGCCTCTATTGCCGGGGCCGTGTGCTATGTATGCCTTAACGGCTGGCTCTCCAGGGATGCCTCCATGATATTGAGCGCAATCCTGGTGGTGCTCATCCGCCTTCTGGCGACGAAATACAACTGGAACCTTCCCACAGCATACCATACCAGAAACAAATAAATGAAAAAGGCCCAGGCCCAATCATTGTACGAACCAATGTACGGATGATTACGGCCTGGACTTTTTTGTCACGCGCTTGTGCGGCTCACCTCTGCTGCTGTAAATACTTCGTAATGCTTCTTTGGAATATCTTCATGCTGCTGTCCACATTCCTGTTTTCCATGAGTATCTTTGATACTTCCCCGTCCGCCAGGCTCATGACCTGCTCATACTGCTGGAATTTGGGCTCTATGACTCCATTTTCAATTACATTGTAAAGCAGGCTGCTGTTGATGACCTGCTCTCCCTCATCCATGTCCTCCTGTATGATGGCAGCCGCCCGGGCGGATCCGGTAACGCTTTTGAGCACAGACACCCCCTGGGAATACCGGAATATATCCATCTGCATCTCCTCATTTCCGGTCAGCTGTTTCAGAAACTCCCATGCCAGCTTTTCATGCTTTGTATTGCTGTTGATTCCCATGAGAAGGGAATCCACTCTGGAACGGTTTTCCCCCTCCTTGCCCGCGGGAAATGTGATGCAGTCCCACTGGAACTTGGTGTATTTCTTAATCCTGTAAGGATATGTCTTATAGGTCCTGTACTCCGCAAAGGTCAGCGGCATGAAAGCCACGTTCCCCTTGTTGAAATCCTCCTGAGTCACACTCTGTCCCTGGTTAAGGTCGTTGAGGCGCTTCATGTATTTGATGGCATCCAGGACATGGGAGTCTGTAAAGGGAAGCTGCTGCTGATCCCCGTCATAAAACCTTCCCCCGCTGGTGTAAACCGCATTTCTCCAGCTGTAATTATAGGTCCCGAACTGGTCCAGCAGTCCATCTCCGTTTACATCCTTTATTATCCTCCGGCAGATTTCATACATGTCGTCCCAGGTCCAGTCCTCCCCCGGCACCTCAATCTGCTCTTTGGCCAGAAGAGACTTATTGACAAACAAAAGAACGGGAACTGTTTCATACGGAAGGGCGCACTGGTGTCCTTCGTACTTTCCCGCATCCAGGGCAGTGGTGAAAAAATCATTCCGGTCAAACCCGGCGTCATGCTCAATGAGCTCGTCCAGGTTTTTCAGGACTCCCAGGGACGAATACAGGTTGAAATCCGAATCAGGCACCATAAACACGTCCGGCATCTTTCCCTCTAAAAGCTTTCTGGCGCACCACTCCGAGTAATCCTCCTTGCTGATTCCGCTGTAGTAATGTATCTTCACCCCGGGATGCTCCTCCTCGAACCTTGCGATAGCCTTGTCCATGATGACAAAGCTGCTTGCGCTGGCCACATCCCAGTTGCTTCCCGTGAACATGCCGAATTCCAGGACAATCTCCTTCTCATGGTACTTATATACACATCCAAGTAAGCCCACAAGAAGGAGCGCGAAAGCTCCCGCCCCCAGTGTCCATTTCCATCCTTTCATCCCAATTTCATCCTTCCTTCTGCCAACATCTTGTCATCCCCCTGCCCGCGTACTCCGGCACGGTCAAATCTCAGGTGCCCAGCCGCTTTCTTACGTTGGTCTGGACAGCCCAGATGGCCAGCTGGGTGCGGTCCCTCAAATCCAGCTTGTTCAGTATAGTGCTGAGATAATTGCGCACCGTTCCCTCTGACAGCTTAAGGGCTTCCGCTATTTCCCTGTTGCTGGCCCCCTTTTCCACCTGGGCTATGATTTTCCATTCTGTCTTTGTGAGCTCGTCCACATTCTTGTCACCCACAAGTATGGTGTAATCCGCCTGGGCCATCTGCGAAAACAGCCTCAGCACCTTGGTGGCAATATCCGGGTTAATCATAGCCCATCCATTGTACACCGTGGTGATGGCATTGGCCAGTTCATCCATGGACACACCCTTTAACAGATATCCGCTGGCGCCATATTTCAGGGCATTGTAGACGTACTCGTCATCGTCAAACGTGGTAAGTATAATAATTTTAATCTGAGGATAGTTTTCCTTGATAATTTTCGTGCACTGCACGCCGTCCAGCTTTGGCATCCGTATGTCCATCAGTATGACATCGGGTTTGTTCTTCCTCACACTGCGGATGACCTCCTGCCCGTTGGAGGCCACATCCGTAACCATTATATCCGGCCTGCTGTTGAGCACAATCTGCAGGCTCTGGCGAATCAATTCCTGATCGTCGGCAATCAATACTTTAATCATAAGTCTCCCCCCACCGGATTGGTATTCTTGCATTTACAGTAAATCCGTCGCTTCCGTCAAATGTAACAACGCCGCTCAGCATCTTAATCCTCTCCTTCATATGCTTTGTTCCGAAGCCGCTCTTTATCTCCTTACAACCGATTCCGTTGTCCCTTATCTGCAGAAGGATGTCCGTATCCTCCTTCTTTATGGTAATCCAGATCTGACTGGCATGGCCATGGCGCAGGGCGTTTGTGATTCCCTCCTGAATCACCCGGTAAATGGCGTTTTCCTCGTCCTCGTCAAATTTCAGGTTCTTTACCTGGCAGTCAAAATACACCCTTGCGCCGGACACAGCGTTCATGTCCGATACCATCTTGCTGATGGCGTATTCCAGGCTGAAGCGCTCCAGGGCGTCCGGGCGCAGCTGGCTGACCGATCGCCGTATCTCCTTAATGCCGTCCCTTGTGACCTTGGAAATAAGCTCCAGCTGGTCCTTTGTCTGCTGGGGCGATGTGCCTATGGTGGCCAGACAGGCGTCTATACCCGCGGCGATTCCGGTCAGGGTATGGCCCAGGGTATCATGAATTTCCCTGGCCAGACGGTTCCTCTCCCGTGTCTCGGCCATCTTCTCCGCCATCACCGAATACTCCTGAAGCTGCTCATTCACGTCCTGAAGCTGCTCGTTAAGGGCGTGTATCTCATCCAGATTTCCCTGCTGCTGGTTGATAATGTTCACACAGTACACCACGAACATGATTACATTCAGGGATACCAGAATATTGTAGCTGCTGAGCAGGTACTGCTGGGCGGATGCATTGTAAAATGAAATGTAATCCTGTATGGAATACAGGCGGTAGGAAATGGAAAGCAGTTCATAATCAGCCAGGATGAAGCTGCCGATTGCCACTGCCGCCAGAAAATATCTGGATTTCCCGTTTTTGGCATAGAGAATGACATTGGAAAACACCAGCAGCAGAATTCCGTTGTAATTAAAATTCAAAAGTATGATGATGGCAAAACATATGGCAAAATCAGCCACAAGGCTGAAAAGAATCACCTTGCTGTTGTCCGGAAACAGCCGGTCCCGCACAAACATGCTGCCTGCCAAAAGCGCCAGAAGGAGGGCGCAGATCCAGATGTTCCGGTAAGGGTACCAGACAATGGCCTGGATGCCGCTTAAGAACTCCCTGGCCACATAGCTGCGCCGTATATTTTCAATTGTGGCATATATAAATATGCTGAGTCCCATGACAGATACCACATTCAGCGCCAGAATGCCCAGCTGCAGGATGCGTACCCGCCTGTTATCCATGTTCGTATCCATCTTCTCACTGCCACCCGTCTATCTCAAACTCGTGGAGGTTATCCCTCGTAATCATGGTGCTGGGCATGCTTATGTATTTCTCCACCGGCTCCCCGTCCAGGTAACGGTACGCGGTCTCAGCCGCCTTCCTGCCTATGGACCTTGGGCTTTGGGCGCTGGTCCCCGTCACATAGCCCACGTCCAGAATTGCCTTGAAATCCGGAGAGCCGTCGATTCCGTAAATCAGGACGCCCTCCTCCCTCCTGGCCTGCTGCAGGGCTGCCAGAGCCCCCAGTGCCGTGGGGTCATTGCCTCCCAAAATCACGTCAAAGCTGATGTCACGGCGCAGTAGGTCGGCCATCACATGGGAGGACACCTCAATCTCGCCTGCCGCAGCTTCCCTGTATACCACCTGGTAATTGTCATTGTCCGCTATGGTGTCCAGAAAGCCCTGTTCCCGGTTGGTAATGGAGGTCTGTATGGGGTTGTCAAGGATGACGATTTTAGCCTCGTCCTTCCGTTTCATCATATCCAGGGCGCAGAGCTGGCCTGCCTGGTAGTTATCCGTCTCAATAATGGAAATCACGGAATCCCTGTCCTTCACCACCGTATCCACATTGATGATGCCGACTCCTGCCTCTCGGCAGGCATCCAGGGCCGGCTGCACCTTTTCCCAGTCCACAGGATTTAAAAACAGCATCTGTATGCCCTCGTCTATCATCTCCTGGATCTGCTCGTTCTGCTTTTCCTGGTCCTGAAGGGGGTCCCTGGTGAGAAGGATATCGCCGTTGGCTTCCACCACCTCTTCAATTCCCTCATTGAGCACATCAAAATACGGATTATTTCTGGTCATATAGGTGGCCCCGAACAGCCTGGCCTCATGCTGGCGCCCGCTTCCGTCCGCCTGGCCGCAGCCCTCCAGCAGGAGCATGATGCCCGCTGTCAGGATTAACAAACCTGTTCCTATCTTCATCTGGTTCCCGCCTCTCTATCCTTGCCTTCATTTCCTTGCCTTCATTTCTCAGCTGCCTGGTCATATCCCCGGTCCGGTCCTTTCCCATTATACCGCAAACATGCGTATCTGTAATATCTCATGGTAACTTTTTAAAAACTTTGACTTCGACAAAAAGCGCCTCACTGCCGTGAAACGCTTTTGCCGTAAACCAGGCTCTATTCCGCCTTTTTGTTTCTCAGGTAATCCACAAAAACAGCCAGGAGAATAACGGTTCCCTTTACAACGTACTGCCAGAAGGAATTGACATTCAGCAGATTCAGGCCGTTGTTCAGCACGCCGATAATCAGGCCGCCTATGATGGTTCCGCCTATTTTGCCGGATCCGCCTGCCATGGAGGTGCCGCCCACCACAACGGCTGCAATGGCGTCCATCTCAGCCCCGTCTCCTGCCGTGGGCTGGCCGGAATACATACGTGATGCCAGGACCACGCCCGCAAGTCCTGCCATGATTCCCGAATAGGTATGTACCAGGAATTTTACCTTTGCCGTACTGATGCCTGAGAATCTGGCTGCCTGGGAATTGCCGCCCACCGCGTAGATATGGCGCCCCAGCTTTGTCTTATTCATGATAATGGCCGTGATAACCAGCACCACTGCCAGAAGTATAACCGGAGTGGGGACTCCGCCCACGTACCCGGCTCCCAAAAACTGCCATTCCTTTGTAACCACACGCACAGGTGAACCGCCTGTATATACATAGGCCAGTCCCTTTGCCACATTCATGGTGGCCAGGGTCACGATAAAGGGCGGTATGGTTGTCTTTGATATGACAACGCCGTTAAACATACCCACCACGGTGCCCACCAGCACGCCGCCCAGTACGCCTACTGCGATTGGAAGGCCGTAACGGGACACGCAGCCGGCTGCAAAGCAGCCTGAAAGGGCGATGATGGAGCCAACGGACAAATCAATGCCCCCCAGGATAATGACCATGGTCATGCCGCAGGCCAGGAACAGGTTGGACGATATCTGTCTCAGCACATTGAATATATTTTTCTGGGTCAGAAAGGAGCCGCTGGTCTTTGGAAACACGGATAAGAAAATACACAAAATAAGCAGGGCCCCGATGATGCCGATATTATCCTTGAAATATTGTTTTACATTTTTCTGCAATCTGGTTGTCATTTGACTTTCCCCCTTTTCTTACTTTGCCGCCAGCTTCATGATTTGTTCCTGGGTGACGCATTCCTCATGGCTGAAGCACCCGGTTATCCGGCCGTCGCACATGACATAGACCCGGTCGCTCATGTTGAGAATTTCAGGCAGTTCTGACGATATCATGATGATGGACACGCCTTTCTTCACCAGCTCATTCATAATTGCGTATATCTCAGATTTGGCGCCCACGTCCACGCCTCTGGTGGGCTCGTCCAGAATCAGTATCTTAGGGGCTGTGGCCAGCCATCTTCCAATCATTACCTTCTGCTGGTTGCCGCCGGACAGATTCCCGATAAGCTGTTCCTGGGAGGGAGTCTTGGTATCCATCATCTCGATATACTGCCTGGTAATCTCCTCCTCCTTGTCTGCATCCACCCATATGCCCTTTATAAAGCTCTTCAGCACCTCAATGGTGGAGTTGAACCGGACGCTCTGAACCTTATACAGTCCCTCCTGCTTCCGGTCCTCAGGCACCAGGGCAATACCGAACTTCATGGCATCAATGGGCGATTTAATAGCCGCCTTCTTTCCTTCCACACTGATATCGCCCGTGCAGCCGGGCGTCAGTCCGAAGATACACTTCATGGTCTCGCTTCTTCCGGCGCCTACCAGCCCCGCAAAACCAATGATTTCCCCCTCACGCAGTTCAAAGCTGGCCCCTTTGACCATCTTTCCGTCTGCAATGTTTTCACATTTTAAAACAACCCTGCCGGGCTCCATGTAATCCCTGGTGTAATACTTGGTCAGCTCCCGGCCCACCATCATGGCAATGAGATGGTCCCTTGTAGTATCCTTTACCCTCTCGGTTCCCACATAGGTTCCGTCTCTCAGCACGGTTACCCGGTCGCAGATCTGCTCCAGCTCGTCCATCTTATGGGATATATATATGATTCCCACGCCCTTTTTTGTGAGCTCCCGCATGGTGCTGAACAAAAATTCCACTTCCTTGTCGGATATGGATGAAGTGGGCTCGTCCATCACGAGAATCCTGGAATGATAGGAAATAGCCTTGACGATTTCCACCATCTGCTGCTGGGCAATGGTAAGGTCCTTGACCAGCGTCCCCGCGTCAATGCTCATGTGATATGTGTCCAGAAGCTGCTGGGCTTCCTTTTCCATGGTCTCATGGCTGACCCAAAGCCCCTTTGACGGCTCCCTGCCAAGAAAGATATTTTCCGCCACAGTCATGTGAGGTACCAGTACCAATTCCTGATGGATAATGGAAATTCCGTTGTTGTGAGATGCATTTACCCCGTCAATGGTTACCTTTTTTCCGTCAATAAAAATCTCGCCCTCTTCTGCAATGTAGATGCCGCCCAGAACCTTAATCAGCGTGGATTTACCTGCCCCGTTTTCACCGAGCAATGCGTGGACCTCGCCGGCCCTCAGCTCCAGGTCCACCCCATGAAGCGCCTTGACTCCCGGAAATGATTTGTGGATGTTCTTCATTTGAAGCAGAACTGTTTCACTCATAATCTCACCTGCCTGTTCTTCTATTCATATGGTTCCTGACAGAGTTTCCTGCCGTACTTTTCTATTTTTGTCCTGCCAGATAAAAAGTGCCTGGCCCCCGCAGGGGCCCAGCACTTTTCAGACTAATCTCTTACTGCCATCCATCTGTGCCATACTTATCTACATTTTCTGATGTAATAAGGAAGGTTTCTACCGGATATCTTGATTCGACCTTGTCGCCGTTTAAGTATGTATACATGATATTCACCGCGGACTGTGCAATCTTAACGGGAGACTGTGCGCCGCTTCCTTCAATCAGGGATTCCCCGGAAGCCATCTCTGCCTTGATGTCAGGAGAGCCGTCCACACCGTAAATCATACAGTCTGTAAGACCGGCCGCATTGGCTGCTGCCAGTGCTCCCAGTGCGGTGGGGTCATTGCCGCCGAAAATAGCAACCACATCGCCGTGAGCCTGCAGCAGATCCTCCGCAATACCCATGGATACTTCCAGATTGCCTTTGGCATCCTGCTGTGCAACGATATTAAAGCCTTTTCCTTCAATTGCGTCTAAAAATCCGTTGGTTCTGTCCGTAACGGAATTCATGGTAGGAGAATCCAGTACAATGATGTCCCCGCCGTCCGGGCATTTCTTTACAAGGTCCTCGCCGCAAACCTTGCCTGCGTTATAGTTATCGGATCCGGTATAGGAAATCAGGTAGGACATGTCCGCCACCTCTGTGTCAAATCCAACGATGGGGATTCCTGCTTCCTTAAGCTGGTCCA
>ERZ838225.2136-NODE-2136-length-11635-cov-3.528929_pt1 | contig 11635 bp, 16 predicted proteins | sample MGYA00519684_ERZ838225 | MGnify/ENA primary metagenome ERZ838225 (study PRJEB31850, sample SAMEA3708829) | human gut metagenome | biome: human gut; feature: human-associated habitat; material: faeces | place: China | collected 2014 ...
AAAATGGAGACAACGGGATTCGAACCCGCGGTCTCTGCGTTGCGAACGCAGCGCTCTCCCAGCTGAGCTATGTCCCCATAGATTTGATTATAGCACGGCTGGGAAAAAATACAAGTTAAGTTTGAATTTTTTTACATATTTTTCTTCTTTTCAGGCCATACTGGTGTCAGAGAATACAAAGCCGTGCGAACAGACGGCGGACGGGAGACGGATATGGACAGATATGAAGAAGAAAAGCAGGCCAGAAAGAAGTCAAATGAAATGTTTAACAGCATTACTGAAAAGGTGAAGCCGGAGAACCAGAACCAGACCCATAATTCCAGGCGGGAAGGAATGGGGCCAAATACAAAGAGAAAACCATGTTAATATATAAAGCATCCGCTGTGATTGATGGTATCATATCACTGCGGATGTTTTTCTTTTTGATTTTTTTGGCGGATTTGCGGATGAATCACCGAATTTGTCTGTTTATCCACAATATTGTGGAAAATTCTGTTGATGATGTGCTATTATCTGATAATTGAAAGAAAAAAAGGGACTGTGCCAGACAGCGGTATTTCCTGTCTGGACGCAGTCCCCGGGATTGGAATTACTGGGCCTTATTTACAAAAGACTCGCAGTCTGTACATTCCTTCTTGGTTGGGTTCATTTCATGAGTTCCGACCTTGATGGCGTCAAGGGTACAGTAATCCTCAGACTGTGCATTGTAAGCACAATTCTTGATGGTACATTTGATGCTCTCGTTTTTTCCATTTACTTTCATGGTAAAACCTCCTTTTGAATTGAATTGGATTCAGGTATATTATTTGCAGAAAAACAGAAAAAATACCCTTGATCTGCAGGGGAAACAAAAACAGCGTATTGGGATGTATGGGGAATGCCTCAGGTTTTAGGTTTATTTGGCTGTATTTAGCTGTATAAAATAAAATATGTTTGAAAAATCTTATGTTTTGTTATATACTAAGGGTTATGGGCGGCCATGAACAGGCAGCGGAGCGGTCCGGCAGACAGGATGAGGCATGGCGCCCGGAACAGGAAGCCCCTGGAACATAAATAATACAAAAAGGATGGTTTTACTATGGCACTGTTAGAGACATGGAGAAATCTGGCTTACGGCGACGGCCTGGATGATAAAAAGAAAGAAGAATTGTGGGCTGGATATTTTCAGATTGAGAAGGGAATCTATGAGCAGATTCTTTCTAACCCAACAGAGGTTATCACGGGCACTGTAAAGGACCTGGCAGAGAAGTACAATACGGAAATCCTTATCATGACCGGTTTCCTGGATGGAATCAATGAGAGCCTGAAGGGCTATGAGAACCCCATTGATACCATGGAAGAGGATACTGAGGTTAAAATTGAGATTGACCCGGAGAAGCTGTACTACAATATGGTAGAGGCGAAGGCTAACTGGCTGTATGAGCTTCCCCAGTGGGACGAGATTCTTACACCGGATAAGCGCAAGGAACTGTATAAGTCCCAGAAGGCGTCCGGTACCGTGCGCAAGGGCAAGAAGATTTTCCCAAATGATCCCTGTCCATGCGGAAGCGGCAAGAAATATAAGAAGTGCTGCGGAAAGAACGCATAAAGCCCCTGATTTTACCCGCCTGCCCGGAACTGTTCCGGACAGGCGCTTTTGTAGTTTGATGATTTGGCGATGGCTGCGGGAATGAGACGCGGCGCCGTTGGGAAGGATGAGGACATGGAAGCTTACAGCAGTTTTGCGGAGGTCTACGATATTTTCCAGGATAATGTGCCCTATGAGGAGTGGTGTTCCTATGTAACAGGACTGCTCCGGGAGCAGGGAGTGGAGCGTGGCCTGGTACTGGACCTGGGCTGCGGCACGGGAAGCCTTACCGGGCTTCTGGCAGAGGCCGGGTATGATATGATTGGGATTGATAATTCCGGGGAAATGCTTCAGATGGCAATGGATAAACGGGCGGCCTCGGGCCAGGACATTCTTTATCTCCTGCAGGACATGCGGGAGTTTGAGCTTTACGGCACGGTGCGGGCAGTTGTCAGCATATGTGATTCCATGAACTATATGATGGAGTACCGGGATTTGGTGCAGGTGTTCCGGCTGGTTAATAATTATCTGGACCCAAGGGGGGTATTTATATTTGACCTGAACACAGAGTATAAATACCGGGAATTGCTGGCAGATAACACCTTTGCGGAGGCCAGGGAGGAGAGCAGCTTTATCTGGGACAATTTCTATGATGAAAGTTCAGGAATAAACGAATATGACCTTACCCTGTTTATCCGTGAGGGCGAGTTGTACCGCAAGTATGAAGAGACGCATTTCCAGAGGGCCTACAGCCTGGATGAGGTGAAACGGGCAGCCTTGGAGGCCGGTATGGAGTTTGTGGCTGCTTACGATGCGTGCACCCGCAATCCGGTGCGGGAAGACAGCGAACGCATCTATGTAATCATGAGGGAACAGGGAAAGACAATGAGAGACGAGGAGTGAATCATATGGCAGATTATGTAATCAGAGCAACTGCGGCAGAAGGACAGATCAGGGCCTTTGCCGCCACCACCAGGGACCTGGCGGAACAGGCCAGAATATCCCATAACACCAGCCCGGTGGCAACGGCTGCCCTGGGCAGGCTGCTGACGGCCGGTGTGATGATGGGCTGTGACATGAAGGGGGAAAATGACCTTCTCACCCTTAAGATACAGGGGGACGGACCCATCGGCGGCCTGACCGTGACAGCGGATTCCAGGGGAAATGTGAAGGGATATGCATTTAATCCCATGGTGATGCTTCCTCCCAATGAAAAGGGGAAACTGGACGTGGGCGGAGCGTTGGGCGTGGGCGTCTTAAGTGTTATCAAGGACATCGGACTAAAAGAGCCATATGTGGGACAGACCATTCTGGTGACCGGAGAGATTGCGGAGGACCTGACGTATTATTACGCCACCTCTGAGCAGACGCCGTCCTCCGTGGCGCTGGGGGTTCTGATGAATAAGGACAACACGGTGCGCCAGTCCGGCGGTTTCATCATCCAGCTGATGCCGGGAGCTTCCGAGGATATTATCGGCAGACTGGAGAACAAGCTGAAGGAGATTTCGTCCATCACAACCCTGCTGGATGCGGGCAACACGCCGGAGATGATACTGGAGTATGTGCTGGGCGAATTCGGCCTGGAAACCGGCGGAAGGCTTCCCGCTGTATTTTACTGCAACTGCACAAAGGACCGGGTGGAGAAGGCATTGATCAGTGTGGGCAGAAAGGATATCCAGGAAATGATAGAGGATGGCAAGCCCATTGAGGTGAACTGCCATTTCTGCAATAAGAATTACACGTTTTCCGTGGATGAACTGAAGGATATGCTGGAAAAAGCAAAATAACAATAAGAGCCAGTCGCAGGACTGGCTCTTACTTGTAATCATTTGAAATCAGATATAACTTACTTCAACCTCTATCAGTGATGATATATGTTTGAAAAAGGTACACTGTTGTTCATTGATTATAATTTGGTTACGTTTGTAGCCTGAGGACCCTTAGCTCCGTTTACTACATCGAACTCAACTTCTGCGCCCTCATCTAAGGACTTGAAGCCATCCATGTTCAGACCTGAGTAGTGAACGAATACATCGTTTCCCTGCTCGTCGGAAATAAATCCGTAACCCTTCTGGTTGTTGAACCACTTAACTGTACCTTTCATTACGATACCTCCAAAAAATATAAAAAATAAAAAAATGTGATATGTTGCAAACTATTTCGCAACTGTCCTAAGGATATCATAAATGTTGAAAAGTGTCAAACGTTTTTGGGCATTAAGTATAAACAATTTATATAAACCTCAGATACTGTTGTTCAAAGGTTAAAATATGAAGAAATACAGGCAAAAGGGTGAATTTTATGATATACTAAAGCATATTTCAATACAATGCGCTATGCGTATTAATGTGTAAAGAAGGGATTTGAATGAAAATCTGTAATATATGGAACCATTTTTCTACCATTACAAGGCACAGAAACCTGGTCAGGAAGCATTGCTTCCAGATTGGCCTGTATTGGCAGGGGCTTACCCATGATCTTTCCAAGTACAGCCCGTAAGAGTTCTGGACCGGGGTCAGGTATTATCAGGGAAACCGCAGCCCCAATGCGGCTGAGCGTGAGACCGTGGGGTATTCCAGGGCCTGGCTCCACCATAAGGGCAGGAATAAGCATCATTATGAGTATTGGATTGATATTTCCAGCCATAAGGAGGAGGGCCTGGTAGGCAATAAGATGCCGCTGCGGTATGTGGCCGAGATGGTCTGCGACCGGATAGCTGCATGTGAGGTGTATAAGGGCAAAGCCTATACCAGCGCGGCTCCGCTGGAATACTATGAGTATACAAAGAATTACATCACCATCCATCCCCAGACCAGAGCGCTTTTGGAAAAGCTTCTCCATATGCTGAAGGACCAGGGGGAGGAGGCTGCCTTTGCCTATCTGCGCAAACTTTTGAAAAAGGGAACGTATTGAGGAATGATAAGAGGGCATGGCAGAAGCCGCCTTCCGTCTGGCTGGAACAGCCGGCCCGGTTACCGGGGAAACAGCCGCCTCAGGGACAGGTGGCAGATAAAGCCTCCCAGAACCATGGCTGCCAGATACAGAAGGTTTCCGGCGCCAGTACCTATGGTGAGGGCAATCCGGTGGAAAACAATCTGTCCGTTTGGATAATAGGGGCTGATATAAAACATATCAGCGTTGCCGTAGGGGTGGGAAACCACGTTTATGAACGTGGCTATGCACACGCAGGCCAAAAACAGGGGCAGCATGGATACAAAGTCGCCTGGGGTCCTGCCTCCCAGGCCGGTCATGGCGCAGTACAGGCCGATGAAGATGAGCATAAAATGCCACAGGAACCCGTGGAGCGTCAAAAGCAGATAGGGATGCATGAGGCCGCTGGGTTCCGCCAGTGCCATGACGCCTCCCAAAAGGGCAAAATCCTGCATGAAGGTGCAAATGCATTTCTCCATCCGGCAATGGGGCGTATGCTTGAATAACGGAAGTATCAGACACAGGTACATGGGAACGCTGCACAGCTGGAAGGGAAAATACCACCAGTTGTACTGGCCCTGGCTGACGATAAAATATAGGAAGCTCTGCTTATACAGTTCACTGACAGCTAAAATCAGGCCGCAGATAAACAGCACACCGCGGGGGTGCAGGCATATGCGTGCCAGGCGCCGGGCCAGAAAGACGGCAAGCGGTATGCCGGCAGCGCAGAGCAGGATGTGAAAGGCGGAGTATGGTTCAGGTGCCTGGATGGGCCATGCGGCAGCCTGTAGTAATGTTTTTATGAATGATAGCATAGCTGTGCCTCCTGACGGAACGATTATACATCATATGCGGAAAGAATGCCAGAATAAAATAGAAACCTGTGGGAATGCTAAGATAACGGTAAAATAAGTGGAAGGGCAGGAAAATAATACATGGGATTTATCATAGCATTGCTGTCAGGCGCCTTAATGAGCATACAGGGCGTATTTAACACGGAAGTGACAAAGCAGACCAGCGTCTGGGTGGCCGCGGGATGGGTACAGCTCACGGCCTTTATTACCTGCGTGGTCATATGGATGTTTACAGGAAGGGAGCCCGTGGCCGGCATTATGCAGGTTACGCCCAAATATGTGCTTGTGGGCGGTATCATGGGAGCCCTCATCACCTATACGGTCATCCGAAGCATGGGAAGCCTGGGACCGGCCAAGGCGGCTCTGCTGATTGTGGTCTCGCAGATTATCATTGCGTATGCCATTGAGCTGTTCGGGCTGTTCGGCGTGGAGAAGGCTCCCTTTGCATGGAACAAGATAATCGGGGCAGTCATTGCCATAGGCGGAATTGTAATTTTTGAAAGATAAAATTTGGAAATTAACGCTTGTAATTGCAGAGGGTTTCCGATAGAATAGGAGTACAGGCTGGGACGGTGCTCTCTGGAAGGAGGGATACCGCCCAAGATGAAACTTACATCTTTCAAAGCATTGAAACTGGCAGTGATTGTCATATGTATGTTGGCTGCAGGCATATGCTATAGCTGCAGTGTGAAGAACCGGGATATCAGACCGGAAAATATGGTTATGGCATTGGAGTCTGACAGTGGTTTCGCTGTTGAGGAACGTGGGGGGATTGAAGGCCCGCGGTACCGGAACGAACCGGAAGGCGGGGCCGGGGCCATGTCCGGGGACGCGGATGGAGAGCATCTGCGTGTACAGGACAGTGTGCCGGGACAGGATGGCATGCGGGGACAGGAAGGTACGCCGGGACAGGATGGCATGCTGCCCCAGAAAGGCAGCCGGTCCGGGGAAGATACGCTGCCCCGGGAGGATACATTGTCCGGGGAAGATATGCCTCTGGTATATATCCATGTATGCGGTCTGGTGTGTACGCCGGGCGTATATGGACTTCCTGCAGGCAGCCGGGTATATGAGGCCATTGAGGCGGCGGGAGGATTCTCAGAAGCAGCAGTGCCGGATTATCTGAATCTGGCCCAGGTGTTAGAGGACGGCATGAAGATACAGGTGCCGGACCGTGAGCAGGCAGAGGAATGGAAGGCCCGGGGGCTGACCCAATCAGGCATATCCGCGGGTGCTGTGTCAGCGGGCGTTCAGACGCCCGGCGGGACGGGGACCGGCGAAGGCGGCGCTAAGGCCATGGTGAACCTTAACACGGCTTCTAAGGAGGAACTGATGACCCTCAGGGGAATCGGAGAATCCAGGGCGGAGGATATCATCCATTACCGCGAAGCGTTTGGCGGGTTTAGGTCCATTGAGGATATCATGAATGTATCCGGTATCAAGAACGCTGCATTTGAAAAGATTAAGGACAGTATTACAGTGTAAATGACGGCAGGCGGCCTTGGTTATCAGGCCGCCGTTTAATGATAGATAAGGGGAATGGAACATGGCAAGAGTATTAGTGGTTGACGATGAGAAATTGATTGTAAAAGGAATCCGCTTCAGTCTGGAACAGGACGGGATGGAAGTGGACTGTGCATATGACGGCGAGGAGGCTATTGAACTGGCAAAAAAGACAGAGTACGATATTGTGCTTCTGGACGTGATGCTGCCCAAGTATGACGGTTATGAGGTGTGCCAGGCCATACGTGAGTTTTCGGATATGCCCATCATCATGCTGACGGCCAAGGGCGGCGATATGGATAAGATTCTGGGACTGGAGTACGGCGCCGATGATTATATCAGCAAGCCCTTCAACATACTGGAGGTCAAGGCCAGAATCAAAGCCATCATACGAAGAAGCGGGAAGAGCAAACGTCAGAAGCGGGAAGAGCCGCAGTCCGGCGTCATTGGCGCAGGTGACCTTAATATGGATACGGAGAGCCGCCGGGTGTTTATCGGTGAGCGGGAAATCAATCTCACGGCCAAGGAATTTGACTTGTTGGAGCTGCTGGTGCGCAATCCCAATAAGGTATACAGCAGGGAAGCGCTTCTGACCTATGTATGGGGAAATAAGGCCATGGACAGCGGGGATGTGCGTACCGTGGATGTCCATGTGAGAAGGCTCCGTGAGAAAATCGAACCCAGTCCCAGCGACCCAAGGTATGTACATACGAAGTGGGGCGTGGGATACTATTTCAGGGTAAAGGCTTAAGAACAGCGAAGGATGCGAAAAGAGGACAGAAGATGGATGCCATTACCATAAGGACAGCGGTGCCGGCAGATTTGGACGCAGTGGCACAGGTGGAGGCAGCCTGTTTCCCGGCAGCGGAGGCAGCAGACAGAAAGAGTTTAAAGGAACGTCTGGATGTATTTCCTCAGAGCTTTTTGGTGGCTGAGGATGGAAACCGAATCATCGGGTTTATCAATGGCGCTGTCACAAATGAGAGGACCATTGGAGACGAGATGTTTGAGGATACTTCGCTCCATGAGCCGGAGGGCGCTTACCAGAGCATATTCGGCCTGGATGTGATTGAGGAATACCGGCGTCAGGGGGTGGCCTCCCGTCTGATGGAGGCCATGATTGAACGGGCCAGGAGCCAGGGGCGCAGGGGGCTTATTCTTACCTGTAAGGATCGGCTGATTGGGTATTATGAAACCTTCGGATATGTGAATATGGGCATTTCCCAATCCGTTCACGGCGGGGCTGTGTGGTACGATATGATACTGGAGTTTTAGCAGATGAAGATTACCCTTGTTACGGTTGGAAAGATTAAGGAACCATATTTTGAGGATGCCATCAGGGAGTATGCCAAGCGCCTGAGCCGTTACTGCAAGCTGGACATTATCCAGGTGGCGGATGAGAAAACACCGGATGGGGCCGGCGAGGCCATTGTAAGGCAGATCAAGGAAAAGGAAGGACAGCGCATTCTTTCTAATATTAAAGATGGGGCTTACGTCATTGCCCTGGCCATTGAGGGGAAGATGCTGACCAGCGAGGAGCTGGCAGGCAGGATTCAGAGGCTGGGAGTGGATGGGGTAGGCCATATTGTGTTTGTCATAGGCGGTTCGCTGGGGCTGTCCGGGGATGTTATGAAGCGGGCGGACTTTGCCCTGAGCTTTTCTAAGATGACATTTCCGCATCAGCTGATGCGGGTGGTGCTGTTGGAACAGGTTTACAGGAGTTACAGGATTATTACGGGGGAGCCGTATCATAAATAACAGGAGAAGTAGGTTTGTTTAAAGAAACAGGCTGTATTTATCCTGGCTTTAAAACTATAAAATATTGCCCATCCACACTATCAATATCTTGCGGCCATGTCTTATTTCTTATAGGACATGGCCCATTTTTTGTAGTTCAATTTAAAGCGGAAAAGTTTATAATCTTCCTGTAAAGAAAACGTTAAGAATCCCAAAGGGGAGAACAGGAGAAAAGCTTATGATGAAAAAGGCATTAACATTGGTATTGGCCGGAGTAACCGCGTTGTCATTGACTGCATGCGGGGGAGGCGCGTCCGCGTCCGCAGCCACAGCAGCACCGGCCGCAGGCGGAGAGACCAAGGCAGGCGAGGCCAAGGCACCTGAAAAGGACGTAAAGACAACTACATTAAAGCTGGCTTTTAACCAGTCGGAAAAGCATCACCAGTATCTGGCCCTGTCCGAGATGAGCGATGCTTTCTATGAGGCTACCGGCGGAGCTTATAGAATCGAAATCAGCCCCAACGAGCTTCTGGGCTCACAGAAGGATGCGTTTGAGCTGGTTCAAAGCGGTACCATCCAGATGGCAATGGTGGCAAACTCCATTGTGGAAAATGTAAATCCTGATTTTGCCGTGTTGGGCCTTCCTTACGCCTATGACAGCGTGGAGCATCAGAAAAAGGTATTTACCAGCGGTGCTCTGGACGATATCTTTGCTAGTACAGAAGCCAATAGTTTCAGCGTTATGGCGGCCTTTACAGCGGGAGCGCGCTGCATCTATACAGACAAGCCGGTTCAGACCCCGGCGGATTTAAAGGGATACAAGATTCGTGTCATGGAATCCCAGACCTGTATCGCTATGCTGGATGCAATGGGCGGAGTGGGAACACCTATGGCCCAGGGAGAGGTTTATACCGCGATTCAGCAGGGTGTAATCAACGGCGGCGAAAATAATGAGATTACCTATGCAGATTTAAAACACTATGAAGTGGCTCCTTACTTTTCCTACACACGTCATCTGATGATTCCGGATCTCCTGGTTATGAATACAGCCACCCTAAAGGGAATGAGCGAAGAGGACCAGCAGATCTTAAAGGATCTCTGCAAGGAATACACGGAGCGTGAATTCCAGCTGTGGGATGAAAACCTTGAGGGTGCAAAAAAGACAGCTGAGGAAGCTGGCGCCCAGTTTATTGATGTGGATATCGCTCCGTTCCAGGAAGCATGCCAGCCTGTTATCGACAATGTGACAATGAAGAGCGAGGGCGCAAAGGCATTATACGAAGAAATTCGCAGCCTTGCCAACTAACAGGGATTAGCAGAAAGCGGGGTCATGACTCATGGAATCAGCAAAGAGAATCCTGGACAGGATTATCGAATGGGTATGTGTGGTACTATTGGCTGTCATGACAATCCTGGTAACCTTCCAGGTTGTTGTGAGATACTTCTTTAACAGTCCCAACGCATATACGGAATCACTTTCCAAGTATATGTTTGTATGGATGGTTATGTATGGATCCGCCTATGTGTTTGGACTGCGGGAGCATATGAATATCGGCTTTGTCCGTGACCATATGCCTTCAAAGACAAGAGTGGTTGTTGAAATGCTGGGTGAACTGATGGTTGCCTTATTCGCAGCAGGCGTCATGATATTCGGCGGCTATAAGCAGGTTACAAGCCAAATGATTCAGATGGACGCGGCGCTTCAGATTCCCATGGGAATTATCTATTCGGCAGTGCCTGTAAGCGCATGTTTCATCCTCTTCTATTTTATCTACAACGAGATGAAGCTGGCAAAAAAACTGAGAGAAATCTAAGAACAAAGGAGATAGAATTATGGATCAGGCAATACTTGTAGCACTGGTTATGCTGGTCTGCGTGCTGACCATGCTGGTTTTGGGAATTCCCATCAGTATCAGCATCGGTCTGGCCTCCACCATCGCCATGCTGTGCGTGCTTCCCTTTGAGAATGCCATGGGAACAGCGGCACAGAAGGTATTTACAGGCGTCAATTCCTTCTCATTGCTGGCAATACCCTTTTTCATACTGGCGGGGAATATCATGAATAACGGCGGTATCGCCATACGGCTGGTGAACTGCGCGAAAATTTTAAGCGGCAGGATGCCGGGAGCCCTGGCAGAGACCAATGTGGTGGCCAATATGCTGTTCGGCGCCATCAGCGGTTCAGGCGTGGCGGCAGCGGCAGCTATCGGCGGAACCATTGGACCTCTGGAGGAAAAAGAGGGTTACTCAAAGGATTATATGGCGGCTGTCAATATTGCGTCCGCCCCCACAGGAATGCTGATTCCTCCCAGCAATACCCTGATTGTGTACTCCACGGTTGCGGGCAGCGTGTCAATCTCCGCGCTGTTCATGGCAGGATATCTTCCCGGCCTTTTGTGGGGAATCGGAGTAATGGTGATTGCGGGTATTATGGCGTCCAGACGCGGATACAGAAACCGGGATGAAATCACCCTGGCCATTGTGTTAAAAACCGTGTGGGCGGCCATACCCAGCCTGCTTTTGATTGTAATTGTGATTGGCGGTATTTTAATAGGGGCTTTTACGGCCACGGAAGGTTCCGCTATCGCGGTTGTATATTCCCTGCTGCTGAGCTTTATCTACCGCAGCATTAAGATAAGGGATTTAAGAAAGATTCTGTTAGACAGCGTAAAGATGACTGCCATTGTAATATTCATGATTGGCGTGTCGTCCATCATGAGCTGGATTATGAGCTTTACCAATATACCTGCTATTATCGCGGATGTACTTTTGGGACTGACCAACAGCAAGATTGCCATTCTTCTGATTATGAACCTGCTGCTTCTGGTGGTGGGAACTTTCATGGACCCTACCCCGGCAATCCTGATATTTACACCTATATTACTTCCGATTTGCGCCAGCTTCGGCATGCACCCCATCCATTTCGGAATCATGATTGTTTTCAACCTCTGTATCGGTACAATCACGCCGCCGGTAGGACCTATTCTGTTTACCGGCTGCAAGGTGGCGAATGTGAAAATCGAGGAAGTATTTAAGACGCTTC
>ERZ838225.2138-NODE-2138-length-11628-cov-5.158732_pt1 | contig 11628 bp, 9 predicted proteins | sample MGYA00519684_ERZ838225 | MGnify/ENA primary metagenome ERZ838225 (study PRJEB31850, sample SAMEA3708829) | human gut metagenome | biome: human gut; feature: human-associated habitat; material: faeces | place: China | collected 2014 ...
ATTTTCCAAATTTTCTTTTGAAATATATAATAAAAAAAACTAATAAAACAGTAAATTTTATAAGTTTTGAAGTATTTGATTTAATAGTTTTAGAAATAGGTAAACCATTATTTTTATTAGATGTTATTCCTAAAGATATTCCTTTAATTATAAGACTTTCCGATTCAATAGAGATGGCTTTTGGGTGCAAAAGAAAATTTTTTGAAATGTTAGAAAATAAAGCGATAAATAGAAGTAGGATAGTTTTAGTTGTAAATGATGAAATGAAAAAAAAATATAAACAAATAGACAAGGTTCTTATATGGGAAAATGGTTTTAATCGAAATCCACAAGATTCTTTTTTTTATGACAATAATGAAAAATTAATTATTTATATGGGGCTAGCTAAAATTGATTATGAGTTGATAAATTTTTTAGCTAAAGAAAATAATGATTTAAAATTTTATATAATTGGACCACATAAAAGAAAAAAGTTAAATGAAAATATTATTTTTAAAGGCTACTTATCCGAAAAAGAATATATGGAAATATTTAGAAAATCACTTTGTTTACTTCTTCCTTATAATAAAAAAACTGTAAGTAGATTAAAAGAAGGAAATTTAACTTCTAAAATATATATTGCTATGGATTTAGGAAAGCCAATTTTAACAGTACAATATGGAACTTTAAATGAAGATAATGAAAAAATTAATTTATTTGCTTTTAAAAATTATGAGGAAGCTAATCAAAAATTAAAAAATATTATAAAAAATAAGTTTACTAGAACAAAAGAAATAGATGAAATATTAAATAAATTAGAATTAAAAAATAGAAAAAAAGAGTTAGAAAAATTTTTAAAAGAATTTAAATTGATTAATTAGTTAGATGGAAAGGAGAATATAATGAAAAAGATTAATAAATTGTCAGAAAAAGAAAAGTTAGCAGTGGTAGGAATGGGATATGTAGGACTTCCACTTGCAATAGCTTTTTCAGAAAAAGGATTTAATGTTATCGGATTTGATATTAATGAAGAAAAAATTGCTAAGTATATAAATGGAGAAGACTCAACAAATGAAGTTGGAAATGAAAGAATTAAAAATTCTAAAAATATAGAATTCACTTCTGATGAAACAAAACTAAGAGAAGCCAATTTTATTATAGTAGCAGTTCCAACTCCAGTTCTTGAAAATAAAATGCCAGATTTAGGACCACTTGAAGGGGCTTCTAAAATAGTAGGAAGAAATTTATCAAAAGGAACAATTGTTGTATATGAATCGACGGTGTATCCAGGAGCTACAGAAGAAGTTTGTATGCCAATTTTAGAAAAAGAATCAGGAATGGTATGTAGGAAAGATTTTAAAATAGGATATTCTCCAGAGAGAATAAATCCAGCTGATAAAGTAAATACACTTACTAAAATTGTAAAAATTACTTCAGGAATGGATAAGGAATCAAGTGATATCATAGCAGAAGTTTATGGAAGAATAATAACAGCAGGAATTCACAGGGCGTCCTCTATAAAAGTAGCTGAAGCTGCAAAAGTAATAGAAAATTCTCAAAGAGATATAAATATAGCTTTTGTAAATGAACTTTCTTTAATTTTTGACAGAATAGGAATTGATACAATGGAGGTTCTTGAAGCAGCGGGAACTAAATGGAATTTTATTCCATATAAACCTGGACTTGTAGGAGGACACTGTATAGGAATTGATCCATATTATTTGGCAAATAAAGCATCAGAACTTGGATATCATGCACAAGTAATATTATCAGGAAGAAGAATAAATGATGGAATGGCAAAATTCATTGCTGAAAAAACAATTAAAAAATTAATCAACAATAGTATAAGAGTAAAAGGAGCAGATATCCTAATAATGGGATTAACATTTAAAGAAAATTGTCCAGATTTAAGAAACTCTAAAATAAATGATGTAATTACTGAATTAAAAGAATATGGAGCTAATGTTCATATAATAGATCCAATAGCACCAAAAGAAGAAGCAAAAAGAGAATATGGAATAATTTTAGAAGATGAGAATTGTATAAAAAATATGGATGCTGTGATAGTAGCGGTAGGGCATAAAGAATATAGAGAAATGGAAATTGAAAAATTAAGGAAATATTTTAATCCAGTATATTCTAAGCCATTATTAATAGATGTGAAATCAATATTTAACAGAGAAAAAGCTGAAAAAGAATATGATTATTGGAGATTATAAGGAGAAAAGTATGATGAATATTCCATTGTTAAATCTAAAAAGACAGTATAAATATTTAAAAAATGACATAGAGAAAGTAATTTCTGAAATATTAGAAAGTGGAGCATATATAAATGGACCATACACTAAAAAGTTTGAAGAAAGATTAAAAGAATATTTAAAGGTGAAACATGTTATAGGAGTAGCTAATGGAACAGATGCTCTAGTAATAGCATTAAAATCTCTTGGAATAAAAGAAGGAGATGAAGTTATAACAACTCCGTTTACATTTTTTGCAACAGCAGAAGCAATATCAATGGTAGGAGCAAAACCAGTTTTTGTAGATGTAAGGTTAGAAGATTTTAATATTGATTCAGAGAAAATAGAAATAGCGATTACAGATAAAACGAAAGCTATAATGCCAGTACATATATTTGGAACTCCAGCAAATATGGATAAGATTAATGAAATTGCTCAAAAGTATAACCTTTATGTTATAGAGGATGCTTGTCAAGCAATAGGAGCAAAATATAAAGAGGAAATGGTAGGAAGTATAGGAGATGTAGCATGTTTTTCATTTTTTCCAACTAAGAATCTAGGAACATATGGTGATGGAGGATTAATTACTACAAATAATGATGAAATTGCCTCTATATGTAGAGCACTGAAAGCTCATGGAAGTGGAGTCCAAGGTGAAATTGCTTTTAATCTTTTAAATAATATTCAAAAAGAAGTAAGTGAAGAAAAGAATGTGGATGATACAGTATATAATCCTAAAAAATATTATAACTATTTAATTGGGTATAATTCAAGATTAGATGAACTTCATGCAGGAATCTTAAATATAAAATTAGATTATCTTGATAAATGGAATGATAAGAGAGTAGAGAATGCAAAGTACTTTGATGAAAAGTTGAAAAACACAGAGTTTAAATTGATGAACTTAGATGAAAAAAATAAGAATGTATATCATATGTATATATTGCAGAGTGAAAATAGAGAAAAGTTCATAGAAAAACTTGAAAAGAATGGAATTGGTTATGGAGTATATTATCCAGTGCCATTACATCTACAAAAAGTATATAAAGAAATGGGATATAAAGAAGGAGATATGCCAAATTCAGAATATCTTTCAAAGAGAACAATTGCAATACCAGTAGATCCAGAATTAACAGAAGAAGAAAAAGAATACATTTTAAATATTTTGAAATAAGGAGAAATCATGAAGTTATCTGAGTTAAGTATTGGAGAAGTAATAAAAGATTCAGAATTTGATTGGCTAGGATTAACAGCAGAAGAATATAAAGATAAAAAAGTTTTAACTTTTTTAAATGATGAAAAATATATTGAAGAAGTAAAGAATAATAAATCGATAACATCTATTATAACTACATTAAAAATAGCCAATAAAATTAAAAATTTAAATGTAGGAATATTGGTTTCTGAAAATCCAAAAAGAGATTTTTTTGAACTTCATAATAAACTAGTAGAAGAAAATTTTTATTTTATAAAAGAAGAAAATAAAATTTCGCCTAAAGCATTAATTTCACCTAGAGCAACAGTAGGAGAATATAATATTGAAATAGAAGAGAATGTATTGATTGAAGATAATGTTACTATTTATCCAAATACTATTATTAAAAAGAATAGTATTATTAGAGCAGGAAGTAGAATAGGTGGAAATGGTTTTGAATTTAGCAGGTCTGAAAATGAAATTTTGTCTATTATTCCAGGAGGAAAAGTAATTATAGATAAAAATGTGGAAATTCAGAATAATGTATGTATTGATAGAGGAGTATTTGGAAATACATATATAGGAGAAAATACTAAAATAGATAGTTTAGTTTATATAGCTCATGATGTAAGAATTGAAAAGAGTGCTTTTATAGTTGGAAATAGTTGGATAGGAGGACGGGTAATAATTGGAAAGAATAGCTATTTAGGACCGAATTGTACAGTAAAAAATGGGCTCAAATTAGGAAGAAACTCAAAAGTTAGTATGGGAGCAGTTGTTACTAAAATTGTTAATGATAATGAAACTGTATCAGGAAATTTTGCTATTCCTCATGATAAGTTTTTAAAATTTTTAAAATATATATTTAAAATTTTAGGAGAGTAGAAATGTATAAGTTTGTAATAATTGGTTGTGGAAGAATATCTCATAAAATAGCAGAAGGATTAGCAGAAAATAAAAATAAAGCTAAACTTATTGCTCTTTCAGATATTGTTAAAGATAAAATGGCTTTTACAGAAAAAACATATAATGAAAAATCAGAGTTAAATTTATTAATAAATAAATATATTGATTATAAAGAGATGATAAAAAATGAAAATATTGATGTAGCAATAATTTCTACTGAAAGTGGTTACCATGAAGAAATAGGCTTGTATTGCTTAGAAAACAATATAAATGTAATTATCGAAAAACCTATTGCATTATCAATTGAAGGAGCTCAAAAGCTTGTAGATAAAGCAAAAGAAAAAGATTTAAAAATAGCTGTAAGTCATCAAAATAGATTTAATTATCCTGTACAACTGCTAAAGAAAGCTATCACTGAAGGAAGAATGGGAAAAATTTTTAATGGAATGGCAAGAATTCTCTGGACAAGAGATATGAATTATTATTTGCAAGCTCCTTGGAGAGGTACATGGAAATTAGATGGAGGAACATTAATGAATCAGTGTATCCATAATATTGATTTATTAAATTGGATGATGAATTCAGAAATAGATACTGTGTATGCTCAAACTTCTAACTATATAAGAAATATAGAAGCAGAAGATTATGGAGTAATTGTAATAAGGTACAAAGATGGGAAAATAGGAACAATTGAGGGAAGTGCAATTATTTATCCTAAAAATTTAGAAGAGACTTTAACTATTACAGGAGAAAAAGGAACAGTAGTAATAGGAGGAATGGCGGTAAATAAGATAAATACTTGGAGAATAGAAGGCGCTAAAGAAGAGGAATACTTAAAAATTGATTCTGGAGATCCAAATTCAGTATATGGATATGGACATAAAGCACTTTATAAAGACTTTATAGAGTCTTTAGAAGAGAATAGAGAACCATTAATAAATGGAATTCAAGGAATGGAAGCTATGAAAATAATATTAGCAGCCTATAGATCGCAAATGACAGGATTACCAGTTAAATTTGAAGAATTTAAAGAATTTTCAACACAAGAAATGAACATTTAATTTTTAAAGGAGTTAAAATGATATATTTAGTGAGTAGGCAAGTTTCAGAACACAATAGAATAGAATTTTTGAAAGAAATGTTAGAAAAAAAAGAAATAAAATATTGGCATATAAAAAATAAAAATTTTTTTTCTTTTTTTAAAAGGTTTATTTATATATTAAAATCAGATGTGATTTATGTGTTGCCATGTAATTGGCCAATTTTTACAGTTATTTTTTCAAAGATACTTAGAAAAAAAATAATAAATGAATTTTATTATTCTGTATATGACGCAGCTGTAAATGATTGGAAAAGATATAATCCAAATTCAATAAAAGGAAAAATATTGAAAATGTTTGATTATATTATTTTAAACTTTTCAACAGAAGTAATATTTTTAAATAATACTGAAGCGGAAAGATATATGGGAATGATTTTAAATAAAAAGAGAAATTATAAAATAATTCCATTGGCTGTAGAAGAGAGAAAAAAAGTGAAATTAAAATTTTTTAAAAAAGAAAGAGAAGTATTTAATTTGTGTTGGTGGGGTGGATATATTCCATTACATGGGCTAGATAAAATGATAAGAGCTATGAAGTTATTAGAGAATGAAAAAATTAACTTTTATATATTAGGAACAATAACAGAGCAGGAAAGAAGTAAGAAATATAAAGATATAATTTCAAAGTTAGATTTAAAAAACTGTTTTATAGATAATACACTTTCATTTTCAAATGGAAAATTAGAAGAATTTTTAGTTGAAAATTGTGATCTAGCATTGGGAGGTTTTGGAGATTCGAAAAAAATAAATGAAGTTATCTTAAATAAAACTTTAGATATTTTTTCTATGAAAGGTCTTTGTTTGACTGCCTATTCTAAAGCCATGAATGAATATTTTGAAGATGGAAAAAATGTATTTTATTGTGGTAAGACTCCAGAAGAAATAGCCAAGAAGATTCTTGAAATATTCCATAAAGATTTTAAAGAAGTAAGCAATATTGGAGAAAATAGTTATAAAATTTATAAAAAATATTTTACAAAAAATCATTATCAAAAAGAAATATATAAAGTAATAAAAGATATTTATGAAGTTTAATATTAGGGAATTATTATTAGTGATATTAATAAAAATAAAGAGGTAAATCAATGTATAAAATTAAAAATTTAAAGCAAGAAATATTAGAAAAAGTAAAAGAATATCATAATATAAAATTTGGAGATAAAAAAGATTTTACTGAAGGAGAAACATATATCAACTATGGAGGAAGATTCTTTGATGAACAGGAAATGATAAATCTTGTTGATTCTTCTTTAGATTTCTGGCTTACTTCAGGACCTTGGGTAAAAAAATTTGAAACTAAAATGGCGGAGTATTTTGATATAAAGTATTGTTCTCTAACTAATTCTGGTTCATCAGCTAATCTTCTTGCATTTATGGCTTTAACTGCTCAAGAATTAGGTGATAGAAGAATAAAAAGAGGAGATGAAGTAATAACTGTATCAGCTGGATTTCCTACTACAGTTACTCCAATTATTCAATATGGAGCAGTTCCAGTATTTGTAGATGTAACAGTTCCAGCATATAACATAGATGTAGATATGTTGGAAGAAGCATTAAGTGAAAAAACAAAAGCTGTAATGATAGCACATACATTAGGAAATCCATTTAATCTTCAGGGAGTAAAAGATTTTTGTAAAAAATATAATCTATGGCTTGTAGAAGACAACTGTGATGCTTTAGGTTCTGAATACTGTATAGATGGAGAATGGAAGAAAACCGGAACAATAGGGGATATAGGAACATCAAGTTTTTATCCACCTCATCATATGACTATGGGAGAGGGAGGAGCTGTATACACAGATAATCCTCTGCTTCATAAATTAATAAAATCTTTCAGAGACTGGGGAAGAGACTGTTGGTGTGAAAGTGGTGTAGATGATACATGCCATATGAGATTTACTAAACAGTATGGAGAACTTCCATTAGGATATGATCATAAATATGTATACTCACATTTTGGATATAATCTAAAAGTGACAGATATGCAGGCAGCCATTGGAGTTGCGCAATTAGATAAGCTTCCACATATAGTGGAGGCAAGAAGAAAAAATTGGAATAGATTGTATGAAGGATTAAAAGATATCCAAGATAAAATAATACTTCCAGAACCAGAAAAGAACTCAAAACCAAGCTGGTTTGGATTTTTGATATCTGTAAAAGAAGGAACAGGAAAATCAAGAGTGGAACTTGCAAAACATCTTGAAGCTAATAAGATACAAACAAGGAATCTATTTGCAGGAAATCTTTTAAAACATCCTGCTTTTGATGAAATGAGAAAGACTGGAGAAGGCTTCAGGGTAATAGGAGATTTAAAAAATACAGACTTCATTATGAATAATACTTTATGGGTAGGAGTATATCCTGGAATGACAGATGAAATGCTGGATTTTATGATAAAGAAAATAAAAGAATATATACTTGGATAGGGAGGATAAGAGATGAAAGTAGTAATATTAGCAGGTGGATATGGAACAAGACTTAGTGAAGCAACAAACCTTATCCCAAAACCAATGGTAGAAATAGGAGGAAAGCCAATTCTATGGCATATTATGAAAACATATTCTCACTATGGGATAAATGAATTTATCATTTGTTGTGGATATAAAGGATATGTCATAAAAGAATGGTTTTCAAATTATTTTCTTCATACAAGTGATGTAACATTTGATCTACAAAATAATGAAATGACAGTACACGACTGTCATTCAGAAAATTGGAAAGTAACTCTTGTAGATACAGGACTTGAAACTATGACAGGTGGAAGAATTAAAAGAATAGAAAAATATATAGGAAATGAAACTTTTCTTTTAACATATGGTGATGGGGTAACAGATTTAAATATAGGTGAAAGCATAAAATTCCACAAAGAAAGTGGTAAAACTTTAACTGTTACAGCATATAAACCACAAGGAAAATTTGGATCATTGGATATAGATGAGAAGGGAAATGTAAAGGCTTTTACAGAGAAGCCAGCAGGAGATGGAAGCTGGATAAATGCAGGATACTTTATATGTGAGCCAGAAGTATTTAATTATATAACTGAAGGAGATTCAACTATATTTGAAAAAGCTCCTCTTGAAAATATAGCTAAAGATGGAAAAATGAATTCATTTAAACATACAGGATTCTGGAAGCCTATGGATATATTAAGAGATAATAAAGAATTAAATGATATGTGGGATAGTGGAAAAGCTCCATGGAAAGTATGGTAATTGGAGGAAAAATGAAAAATTTTAATAATGTGTATAAAGGAAAAAGAGTTCTGGTAACAGGTCATACAGGATTTAAAGGTTCATGGTTATCAATATGGCTTAAGGAATTAGGCGCTGAAGTAATAGGTTATTCATTAGAACCATATACAGAAAAGGACAATTTTGTTTTATCTCATTTATCAGAAAAGATAGTTGATATTAGAGGAGATATAAGAGATAGAAAACATTTAAGAGCAATATTTGATAAATACAAGCCAGAAATAGTATTTCATATGGCAGCTCAGCCTTTAGTAAGACTATCATATGATATTCCAGTGGAAACATATGAAACTAACCTTATGGGAACTATAAATATATTAGAAGAAATAAGAAACTGCAAGAATACTAAAATAGGAATAATGATAACAACAGATAAGTGTTATGAAAATAAAGAACAGATATGGGGATACAGAGAAAATGAATCTTTTGGTGGATATGATCCGTATTCCTCATCTAAAGGAGCCTGTGAAATAGCTATACAATCATGGAGAAATTCATTTTTTAATCCCAAAGATTATGAAAAACATGGAAAAAGTATAGCAAGTGTTAGAGCAGGAAATGTAATAGGTGGAGGAGACTGGGCAAAAGACAGAATAGTTCCAGACTGTATAAGAGCATTAGAAGAAGGGAAAGATATAGAGATAAGAAGTCCAAAATCAATAAGACCATGGGAACATGTACTTGAACCATTAAGCGGATATCTTCTATTAGGGCAAAAGATGATGGAGGATCCAATAAAATATTGTGAAGGATGGAACTTTGGACCTAATCTAGATGCCATAGTAAATGTATGGGAAGTAGCAGAAAAAATAGTAAAAAATTATGTAAAAGGAAACTTAAAAGATATTTCTAATCCAAATGCTTTGCATGAGGCTAAATTACTATTACTAGATATAACAAAATCAAGATTTGAACTAGGATGGAAACCTACATTAACTATAAATGAAAGTATAGAATTAACTACTGAATGGTATAAGAGATACAAAAATGAAGATGTATATCAACTTTGTGTAAAACAGATAAATGAATTTTCTAAGTTGGGTGAATAATATGGAAATTATAAAAACAGAATTAGAAGGAGTCTTTATTATAAAAAATAAAATATTCCAAGATGAAAGAGGAATATTTATTAAAACATATAATAAAGATGAATTTGAAAAAAATAATATTTGTACAGAATTTAGAGAAAGTTATTTTTCAATTTCAAATAAAGATGTAATAAGAGGGATGCATTTTCAACTTCCTCCTTTTGAACATGAAAAGTTAGTTTATGTAGCAAAAGGAAAGGTATTGGATGTTATTGTAGATTTAAGAAAAAATTCTAAAACTTTAGGAAAATATATAAGTATAGAACTATCAGAGGAAAATGGATATTCTGTATATATTCCCAAAGGATTGGCACATGGATTCAAGTCTCTAGAAGATGGAAGTATAATGGTTTACAATGTAGCAACAGTATATAATTCTGAAAGTGATTATGGAATTAGATGGGATAGCTTTGGATTTGATTGGAAAACAGAAGAACCTATATTATCAATAAGAGATGAGAAGTTTGATACTATGAATGACTTTTTGAAAAAAAGAGGTATTTTAAATACGAGGAGAAGATGTCTGGTAACTGGCGCAACAGGGTTTGTAGGTTCAAATCTTTGTAAAAAATTAATAGAACAAGATTGGAATGTAACAATAATATGTAGAAAAAGTTCAAAACTAGATAATTTAGAAAAAATAAAAAATAAAATAAATATATTTGAATATGACAATGATCTAAAAAATATGATTAAATTTTTTAAAGAAAATAAGTTTGGAGTAGTATTTCATTTAGCTTCTTTATTTATAGCAGAGCATGAGAGTAAAGATGTAGATAATTTATTAAATAGCAATATAGTATTTGGAACTCATCTTTTAGAAGGAATGAAAGAAAGTGAAAATAAGCTGTTAATAAATACAGGAACTTCATGGCAGCATTATAACTCGGAAGAATATAACCCAGTAGACTTATATGCTGCTACAAAAGAAGCCTTTGAAAAGATAATAAAATATTATGTTGAAGCTAAAGGAATTAGATGTGTAACTCTTAAATTATTTGATACATATGGAGAAAATGATAAAAGGCCAAAACTTATTAATCTATTAAATAAATTTGCTGATGAAGGAAAAGAATTAGATATGTCTTTAGGAGAACAAAAATTAGATTTAGTTCATATAGATATAGTAACAGATGCTTTTATAAGAGCATATGAATTATTGAAAAGCAATGAAGAAATAAAAAATGAGGTTTATGGAGTATCATCAGGAAAGCAAATATCATTGAGAGGAATAGTAGAAAACTTTGAAAAAGAAACAGGGAAAAAATTAAAGATAAATTGGGGAGCAAGACCATATAGAAAGAGAGAAGTAATGGAGCCAATAAAAACTTTAAAAAATTTAGGAAAGCAATAAATTTTAATTTTCTAATAAAAAAAATTGGTGGATGTGGGTTTTAAGAAGTAATAGGCAAAATATTATTTACCTACTTGAGATAAAATTATAGTTTTTGATAAGAAAATGCATATTTAGACTTTGAAATAAATGTAAAAAAATTTTTAATGTAGTTAGAAAGTGTAAGGAAGTATTTATCAGATTATATTATATGCTTTTCTTATACTAATAAATTTTATGGTGATTTAGAATATATAAAATATAAAGAAAAGATAACCAGATATGAAGTTTTAGATTATTATGATAGATTTAATGAATTAGTAATAAAAAATATAGAAAAAACTAAAGATCAAACATTCAATATAGATGAGGGATATAATAGTAATTACTTTTTATTTGAATTATTTTATGAATTAGAAAAAGAATTAAATGTAAAACTGAGTTATAAAAAATTACTTAGGAGAGAGATATATCAAAAATTTTTTATAGATGATATTGGTAAAACAGAAAAATGTTTTGCTTGGAAACCTAAAATGA
>ERZ838225.2143-NODE-2143-length-11564-cov-7.351899_pt1 | contig 11564 bp, 9 predicted proteins | sample MGYA00519684_ERZ838225 | MGnify/ENA primary metagenome ERZ838225 (study PRJEB31850, sample SAMEA3708829) | human gut metagenome | biome: human gut; feature: human-associated habitat; material: faeces | place: China | collected 2014 ...
GTTGATTTTTTCATCTCTCTCTATTCTGTTGTTAATGTCCTTTTTTATTGTTTTTCTTTTCCGTCCCCTTTTCTCGTGGACAAGGATTATAATACCATAATTAATACTTCTCGTCAACAACTTTTTTTAAATATTTTAAAAATATTTTTTCTGCATTGAAAATCCCTTTATCTTATTGAGCTCTCAATCTATCCATATCAATTATTTTATATCTTCCTTTCTCAATTTTTTCTAAAATATTTTCTTCTAAAAAATTTTTTATTACTCTGGAAAGTGATGGACGACTCACATCAAAATATTCTGCCAAATCTTTTACAGATATTTTCATTTGAAAAAAACCATTTTTTTGATTTTCTAAAATATATTGACTGAATTTTTCTCCAATAGTCTTATTGGTAAAATTATTCCAAAGATGATTAGACAGAAATTGTGCTTTACAACTTATTCCATCTAAAAATTTTTTTAACAGTCTGTCATCTTTTTTCAATAATTGTATAAGTTCATTTTTTTCTATATAAAATACAGATGTAGGAGTTGTTGCATTTAAATCTACAGGAAATCTATTTTTATCACCAAAAATAAATGCTGTAGCTAAGAGAGAAAAACTTTCTATCTCTTCTATTCTCTTTACTTCTCCACTTTCTTTCAACATTTCTGTAGCTGCTTTTCCTTCCAAATTAATATATAGACCTTTTACCTCATCTCCTCTGAAAGCTATATTTTCATCTTGTGAATATTTTTTAATTTCATATTTTATTCCTGTAAAATATTTTTCTATATCTTTTTCTTCTATATCACAAAACAACTCTGTTCTCTTTAATTTTTTTATTATATCTAAGTTCATTATGCCTCCTAGTGACTACTCATACTTATTATATTTTTATCTTATCATATTTTTAAGCTTGAAAACATTATATTTCTCTGTTAAAATTACTACATCAAATAAATTAATTTTAGGGAGATATTATGAAAAAAATAGTTATTGTCTGTCCTTCTTGTCAAAAAAAGATGAAGATATCAGATAAAACAGCTAAATATAAATGTCCACATTGTGGAAACATATATAAATATACTTTTAATAAAAAAATCGTCCATGATGTAAAAGATGTAGCTGTTGGTTTTGTTACTACTTTAAAAGACATCAAGAACAACACAGTCAAAAAATATAATGACACAAAGGCAACTTATAAATATATGAGCCAGCTTAAAAAAAATATGAAAAATGATCCTAACTGGTCAAACTATAGAAAGCAGCAGGAAGAAATGAAGGATGTAACTCCTAAAAGATCATTTAAAGATCTTTTCAAAAAGAAAAAATAATAAAAAACAGGCTGATCAAAAAAGTTGGAATAGTCCTATCTCACTTTTCAGATCAGTCTTTTTATTTTTCAATCAAAAATTTTATTTCCTTTTCTATTAAATTTTTTATATCATTATTCTTTTCAAATGCATCTTCTTCTCTGCTCAGCATTTCCATTAAACTTACTATATTACACAGAACTCCCATTTCTATCCAATTTTCATCAAGGGAAATTTCCGCGTTTCTATTATATTCTTCACAGAATATTTCCATATCCTTTTTTGTAAAATAGTTTTTATATCTGAAAAATAGTCCTATATCAAAATATCTGTTTCCACATCCTAAATATTCCCAATCTGTAACATATATTTTTTCATCTTTATCCATTATCAGATTAGAAGTTTTAAAATCACAATGAACAAGAAAATTCTCTCTTTTTTTCTCTATCTCTTCTTTATATTTTCCTATTACTGCATCTAACTTTTTCATTGAATCTATTCCCATCCTCTTTCTAAGAACAGAATTTTCCATCAACATTTCAAAACATTCTTTTAAACTTGGAAGAGAATTTATTCCTTTCAAACTTAAAATTTTTATATTATGCAGTTCAGCTAAAATGAAAGCTATGTTTTTCAATAATTTTTCTGAAAATCTATTATTTTTTTCTAAATATTCATCTCCAGTTATAGAGTCTATATATTCATATATCATTATCCTCTTTTTTTGGCTTTTTACTATTTGAGAAAAAGTTAAGACAAGTCTTGGCATTGTAATTTTTTCCTTTAATATTTTAAAAGCTGCTTCTTCATTTTTGCTCAAATTTTCATCAGCACATATTCTGAGAAAAAGTTTATCTGTTAAAGTATTAACCATATAGTTTGTATTTCGCTGTCCTTTAGATATTAATTTATAACCAGTTATTTTTATATCTTTCTCCATATTTTTCATAATATCTGTTACTTCTCCTATATTTACTTTTTCTACTTTTACAAATCTCTCCCAGTTTTTTTCCATGCTTTCTCCTTATCCTATTGCTCTTCTTTTTAAAAGTTTAGGAAATCTGATGCTGAATACTGTAGCTGTTATTGAAGCTGCTATTATTCCTGCTACTGGTTCTGCCAAAAATACTGCAAAGACTTTATTTTCAAAGAAAAGTGGAAATATTAAAGCAAAGGGAACTAAAAGTATTATTTTCTTTAATAATGAAAGTATAAGAGAAACTTTAGCCTCTCCCAAAGCAACAAATGTCTGCTGACATGGTACTTGAACTCCCATCATAAAAAGTCCTGCTCCATATATATTTAATGCCCAGACAGTAAACTTTATAAGTTCCTGATCTTCTGTAAACATAGTTACAAACATAGCTGGAAATAGAATTTCTATAAGCCATGCTACTGCACAATATCCCATACTCATAAATAAAAGTATTTTATAAGCTTTCTTTACTCTGTCTATATTTCTAGCTCCATAGTTATAACTTACTATTGGCTGAACTCCCTGTGCAAGTCCAAAAACCGGCATTTGAAGTACCTGTATAACACTTCCGCATATAGTCATAGCTCCTACTCCTAAATCTCCTCCAAACTTTTGAAGTGATGAGTTGAGCACTACATTTACTACACTGTTTGTACTCTGCATAACAAATGGAGAGAGCCCAAGTCCTATTATTGGAATTATTACTGATTTTTTTATTTTGAAATATTCTTTTTTTATCTTTATCTTTGTATTTTTTCCTGTTAAAAATTTTGTTACCCAAATTGCTGAAACAGCCTGTGATACAACAGTTGCAATGGCTGCTCCCTGCACTCCCATTTTAAAATAAAAGATTAAAATCGGATCAAGAACTATATTCAATATTGCTCCTATAAGCACAGTAAGCATTCCTGTTCTTGCAAATCCCTGAGCAGTTATAAAACTATTAAGAACTAATGTAGCCTGAACAAAAATTGTCCCGCATACATAGATATTAAGATATTTAAGTCCATATATAACTGTTCTGTCGCTTGCACCAAACATCATCAACAAAGGCTTCTGGAACAAAAGAAAGAAAATAGTAAGAATTACTGCCATTACTATCATTCCAGAAAAACAGTTTCCTAATATTTCCTCTGCTGAATCGTTGTCCTTTTCTCCCATTTTTATAGCAGCCTTTGGTGCTCCTCCCATTCCCAATAGAGCTCCAAAAGCAGATATAAGCATTACAATTGGGAATGTTACTCCTACACCTGTAAGAGCTGCACCTCCAACCTCTGGTATTCTTCCAATATATATTCTGTCTACTATATTGTATAAAGCATTTATTAATTGAGCTGTGATTGCTGGAATAGTCAGATTAACTATTAATTTTCCAATGCTATCTTTTCCCAGATCATTTTTTTTCATTTGTTCCATTTACTCTCCCCCATTTTGTTTTCTATATTATTCTTAATAATCTGAAGCTTTAAAAGATAATTCTAGTTTTTCTAATTTTGATTCAAGTTTTCTATATTTTACTCCTGCTGCATCCAACATTCTTTTTGATGCCATATCAGATTTTGTTCCGCAATATTTATCTGAAAGATATACAAGTTCTTTTATTCCACTTTGAATAATAGCTTTGCTGCATTCATGACATGGAAAAAGTGCTACATACAGTGTACAGTTTTTCAATGTTTTTGTGCTGTTCAATATTGCATTTAATTCTGCATGACATACAAATGGGTATTTTGTATCAAGAAATTCCCCTTCTCTCTCCCAAGGAAATTCATCATCACTGCATCCCTTAGGAAGTCCGTTATACCCCACACCAATTATCCTTCTTTCTTCATTTACAATACAGGCTCCCACTTGAGTATTAGGGTCTTTACTCCTTTTTGCTGAAAGAAGAGCTACTCCCATAAAATATTCATCCCATTCTATATAATCTTCTCTCTTCATGATCTTCTCCTTATAAAATATTTTTTATCATATATACCAATATATCACAACTGTCTCATTTTTTTCAAAATTTTATTTGTTATATCTGAAATTTTAAAGTAAAATAACCTATAAGTACATTACTAGGAGGCTATTTATGAAAAAAATAATATTTTTATTTCTATGTTTATACAGCTTGGCTTTTGGAATTGTTGATTTTAATGAAGTAAACTGGGGCGACAGCAAGAGCAGTCTTGACCTCATATTTCCAAAATTGAAAGAAGAACCATCTCTTTATCCTGACATGAAAATATATGCTTTTGAAAAACCAAATGCTAATGTCAGTAAATATACTTTCTATCTTACTAATGGAAGGCTTTTTAAAATAGAAGTTCTTTTCAATAAAGAAACTGTAGGAAGAAATGAAATCAAGCAAATATATGATGATCTTGTACAAAAAATGGGAAAACCTATTTCAAAAAATCCAATTGACCAAAAATTCAATGGACTTAATTTAAAAGGTAATTCTTTAAAATTTGTCCCTAACATTTCTACTTCAGTTTATTATAAAGGTGTTGATACTGTAGACGACCTTGGAAAAATGATAGATTCTAATTTGATTATAGAATATGTAGATGCTACAAAAGAGTAAAATCAAAAAGCTGACTGAAAATTATAATACTTTCTAGTCAGCTTTTTTTATTATTTTTTTCATATTACTCTCTTAATTTATGAAAAAATACCCATACTTTTTAAGATTTCAATAGTTATTATAAGAAACGGTATCATTGCTACACTAAATATTGAAGACATTAAAGAGCAGCTTGATGTAAGAACCGGCTCTTTATTAAAATGTATAGTGTATGTTGCAATTACTGTAGCTGCTGGTGTTGCCATCATTAATACGATAGTTGCCAAAGCTATATATGAAGTCGTAACCAATCCTGTCATATTCATAACAGTATATAAAGCTACAAGAAATACTGGAATTACAACTACTTTTATAACACTATATCCCCATGATATTTTAGATTTCAATATATCATTAAAAGATACCCCTGCTAAAGTAATCCCTATAGACAGCCAAGACAAAGGTGCATTTAAAGAGGCTAGATACTGCATAGGTTTAAAAAGCCAGTATGCAGTCTTATCTATTCTTAAAAAAGCATATTTTCTTATTATATCTCCTTCAATAACTGATACCTGAAAAAAATAATTTTGAAACATCCACACAAACATTCCTAAAAAAGTTGCTACTATTATTGGATTGCTTATTATTTTACCCATGTTTTCTTTTTTTAATTTTACCCCTGCAATTGTCATATACCCATAAGTATATAAAAGGGCTCTATATGGAATATTAAATACTGAGGCATACATTGCTCCTGTATCCCCATATACAGCTTGTATTACTGGAATTCCAAAGACAGTAGTTGAGCCGAAAATTGTCATCATTCTCAAGACATCATTCCTGTCACCTGAATAATTTTTATAAAATATTTTAGTAAGAAAAATAAGTACCAAATGAATAACAATACCCCAAACAAGTATACTTAAACTTTGCTCCAGTTTCCTGCTGTCTATATCCTGCATAAAAGCATTATATGACAATGTAGGAATAGCCAGATTCAAAATAACCTTACTCAAACTCCCTGCACAGTTAGAAGGAATTACTTTTTTCTTAGTGAAGAAAAAGCCAGCTCCTATTATAACTATGACAGAAGATATTGTTCCTACTATATTATTATTTCTCATGATACTTTCAAGTATTTTTCCTATCTCCATATACATTCCCTCTTAATTTTTATATTCAAGTAAGTTTATCTTAGTTTTTCATAAATTTCAAGGAAAATTTACAAAATATATTCTTTTATATATTAGCTTCAATATTTCTATCTTTTCACTTCATAAGTCCAGTTAAATTTATCTTCTGCTTTTCCCCATTGGATATCTGTCAATGTATCATAAAGTTTTTGAGTAAGTTCTCCAGTTTTAAAATCATTGATCATAGCTATTTCCCCTTTGTAGTTCAACTCTCCTACTGGAGAAATAACAGCTGCCGTCCCTGTTCCAAAAGCTTCCTCTAGTTTTCCTTCTCTTGCTGCTTCCATCAGAAAATCAATAGTAAAGTGCTCTTCATGAACTTTGTATCCCCATTCTTTTAAAAGAGCTATACATGAATCACGAGTTACTCCCGGAAGAACTGTTCCATCTATAGGAGCAGTATAGATTTCATTATCTATTTTAAACATTACATTCATCGTTCCAACTTCTTCTACATATTTTCTTTCTACTCCATCCAGCCATAATACTTGAGTATACCCCAGTTTCCCGGCTTTTTCCTGAGCTGCAATACTGGAAGCATAGTTTCCTCCGCATTTTGTAAACCCTGTTCCTCCTTTTGTTGCACGAACATATTCATCTTCAACATATATTTTTATAGGATTTACTCCCTCTGGGTAATAATTTCCTACAGGAGAAAGAATAATAATAAACTTATATGAAATTGCAGGATGTACTCCTACAGCAACTTCAGTAGCAAACATAAATGGACGAATGTACAAAGATGTTCCCTCTAAGTGAGGTATCCATTCCTTTTCATGAGCTACAAGAGTTTCTACTGCCTCAACAAACATTTCTTCTGGAATCTCTGCCATACAAAGTCTTTTATTAGAATTCCTCATTCTTTTTGCATTCATTTCTGGACGGAATAAAAGAATACGATCATCTGGTGTACGATATGCTTTTAACCCTTCAAATGTTTCCTGAGCATAGTGAAGCACCATAGAAGCCGGACTCATAGAAATAGGCCCAAATGGAACTATTCTTGCATCATGCCACCCTTGCCCTTCGTCATAGTCCATAACAAACATATAATCAGTAAAATGTTTTCCAAAGCCAAGTTTATCTTCGTCTGGTTTTACCTTTAACTGTTCTGCTTTTTCTACTCTTATTTTCATGTTTTTTCCCCCTTAAAATATATATTATTTTCTTTGATTTTAAATTTTTTTGTATAAAAAAAACAGCCCGTCAGGCTGTCTCTAATCAACATTATCAAAATATTCACAAAATTATTATAAATAAATATTACTATTTTCCATTTAGAATCTATTCAAATGAAATAAATTTATTCTTTATAACAAGAGGATTGTGGAATAATGTCGCAACTCTTCCTAACATAAATATCTGTATATAGTTTTTTTCTCTGCATATGAGTAGTATATATATGACAAATATTATGTTTATTATCACGAACATCTTTTTTCCTCCTCTTTCTAAAATCTTTTTTATAGGTTTGAGTATAAACCTAAATTTAAAAAAAATCAAGCATTTTTTGAAAAAATTTTTTTATTGCATACTTTTTGAAAGATATTTTTCATCTATGATTATTTCATTTTTTTAGAAGCTCTGAATTTTACTGTCTTTTTAGGCTCTGTATATCTCCCTCTTTCCAAATTGGTACTAATACTTTTGTAGAATCTCACAAACTCCCCTTCTGTCATATCTTCCCCTTTAAGTATTATATTTCCAAGTAAAAGACCGGCTGTATGAGCCAGCCCTTTACTTTTAATTTAAAACAATTTCTTAGTAATTCGGCAGTTAAAAATTTTCATTATTGTTTTTGCAATTAGAACTTGTAACCTACTCCTGCTCCTACTATCCATTCACCTTTAGTTTTGTTTTTAGCAGAACCGTTATGAGAATCTCTCTCTACAGAGTAAGTTCCCTTTACATCAAAGATTACTCCGCTTTCAAGCTCCAGGGCATATTTAGCATTTAGCCCTATACTATGTTCATTCTTGTGAGCTACTAAGATATCAAAGTCTGATCCCCCTTTAAATCTTCCTGTGATATATTCCTCATCTGCTCCATCAAATATTTTTGTATAGCTTACACCAGCTGAAAGTGTACTCTTACCTTTTTCATGAGGAATAACTTTTTTAAGATCTACTCCCACTTTTCCTACTGTATAGTCAAATGATTTAGAATCAGTTTTAATAGCTAAAGCTTTGCTTCCTTCATTAGCTCCATCTTGGTCTACATATGTATATGATAGAGTTGCGTAAGGCTCTAAATATAGATTATCTCCAACTTGGTGTGAATATCTTCCATTTAAGTAGATATCATAAGCCATGTCAGAATACTTATCACTGTAGCTATGTCCACCTATTGTTCTTCTGTCAGCATCATATTCTGAGTACTGTATCCCTGCTCCTGCTTTTAATATTAGGTTTCCTTTGTAGTTTTCAGCAAATGCTCCTATATATCCACTGTTTCCTTTTACCTTTGATATATCCATCTTAGCTTCACTTTTATTTCCTCCAAAAGTTAATCCAAGAGAAGTATCTTCTGAATATCCATACTTAGCCAGCATATATGCTCCAGTCAATTTCATATCTGCATTTGTTGTAGATGAACCACTATCTATTTTATAGTAATTTTTTCCATAGTATGTATCTTTAGTTCCTCCATCAGTATGAGTAAATCCACCCATTATCAGCCAGTTATTTAGATTTGGTCTGAACTCGTTTTCTGTCACTATATCTCTGAACATTCCAGTTGATTTTCTTGATAACTCTGAACTATATGAGTAAGGTGTTCCTGTATATATATCATTTAAGTAGCTTAAAAGATTTGCAAGCTGTTCTTCATCTGTAATATTGTTATAGTCATAATTTTTTCCAATATAAGTAATGTTTAATATATCTCTTAACTCATCAAGGGTTTTTTCATCTGTACTGTTGTAAATACTTTTGTATATCTTATTTAAAGAATTGTATTTATTTACTTTGGGATTTACAATTCCACCTAAATCTGAACCTGCTCCTAAACGTATGAAATCTTCATGAATCTCTGCTTTATCTATGATAGAACTTGCTTTTATCTTCATATTTTTAAGAGTTATATCTTTCATATCAACATCTATCACTCTACCTATTCCATTTGTTATGAAATTCAAAGTTCCTGCTTCTTCTGGAGAGTTTCCTATTATTGTCGTTCCAGAAGTTCCAGAAAAAGCATGAATTGCTGTAGGTATTGAACTTGATGAATCACTATATGTTATTTCTTCTTTTTTCTTCAATCTAAGATTTAGTACTCCTGTTCCTTCTACTGTAACTTCAGTTGTTCCTGTGACTTTCATATCTTCAAAGAATGTTACATTGTTGTCTATAGCCATTTTTTCAAATCCAGAGATATCATGATGCATATTCATTCCATCTTTTCCTGTTCCATCAAGATCAAGAATATTCCTATCTCCACTAGCTTCCATCTTTCCATTGACTATTGCATTTCCTTTTAAAACAACAGCATTGTCACTTCCATCTACTGTTATAGCAACTCCTCCGTCTTTGACATTTATTACAGAGTCACCTTTTAAAGTAAGAGCACTTCCATCACACTCTATATTTACTGTTGAAATAATTTTATCATCAGGACTGGGAGTATCTGCTTTCATTCCTCCATTTATTACAGTATTTCCAAGAGTTAAGTTACTTCCAGTACTCATATTTACTGCTGTCTTATATGCATTGATTACTGAATTATTTAATTTATTTCCTGTTCCTTTTACTTCAAGAGTATTTGTTATTCCATTTAAGATATATTTTTTATCTGTATCAATAGCTTTAGTTTGAAGACTACCAGAATCATAATATTTTAACTTTCCATTTTCCAATGTTAAACTTACAGTTCCTTTTATATCACTGTCACTTTTATCTTCTTTAGCGTTTATTATTGTATATTTATCTATTATTGGTTTTTCAAAATCAAGTTTTCCTTTAGCATCTTTTTCATAGCCAATTACAATTTCTTTATCATTATATATTTTACCAAACTCTCCTGAATAATCATCTAAAGTGTAAGAACCATCACTTCCAACTTTAAAAGCAAGTCCATAGTTATGTGCAAAATTAACTTTTCCTTCAACTGCTTTACTTCCCTCAGTTACAAGAAGTCCACAGTTATATGCACTTTTTGTTGCCCCAGTATTAGCTATACTTATAGCACTAGTTTTTCCATATACAACCCCTGTATTTGTTAGATTTTCTGTTAAGGTTGACATATATATTCCATAACCATAACTAGAATTAGAACCTGTAATTATTCCATTATTTGTTAGATTTCCTGTTAAAGATGAAGCTATCCTTATTCCAAAACCAGGACCAGAACCTGTAATTATCCCATTATTTGTTAGATTTCCTGTTAAAGAATATATAACTATTTCATAACCAGAACCAGAACTAGAACCTATAATTGCTCCATTATTTGTTAGATTTACTTTTAATTCACCACTTAATTGTATTCCAATTCCAATATCTACAGAAGTAGTAGCTTCTCCAGATATTGTCATATTATTTGTATAAGTATTGTCTTCCCAAGTATTTTCAGGATATGGATCTCCTTCTATTCCTGGCTCAAAAGGATTTCCATCTTTACTGAATTCTATCCCATTTTCTCCTTTTGTTATTTCTAATACTACTACATCTGCTCCCATTACAGTACTACAAGATAAAAGCATTCCCACTACTGCTCCTATTGTTATATTTCTTCCTCTTTTTTTATTATTACTTTTTACTGCTCTCATTATTTTTTCTATCATTATTCCTCCCCAAGATAAATATAATATTTTTAGTTAAAGTATAAGGTACTTTTTTCTATATACCAAATGCGTAAAAACCTTTTCTATTCTCATTTAATTATCTTATTTTTTAATTTTTTTAGAACTTGTAACCTACTCCTGCTCCTACTATCCATTCACCTTTAGTCTTATTCTTTCCAGAACCATTATGTGAATCTCTTTCTACAGAGTAAGTTCCCTTTACATCAAATAGTACTCCACTTTCAAGCTCCAGCGCATATTTTGCATTTAGCCCTATACTGTGTTCATTTTTGTGAACCACTAAAATATCAAAATCGCTTCCACCTTTAAATCTTCCTGTGATATACTCCTCATCTGCTCCATCAAGTATTTTAGTATAACTGACTCCAGCTGAAAGTGTGCTCTTTCCTTTTTCATGTGGAATTACTTTTTTCAAGTCTACTCCTACTTTTGCCACTGTGTAGTCAAATGATTTTGAATCAATTTCTATTGCTAGAACTTTGCTTCCCTCATTAGCTCCATCTTGGTCTACATATGTGTATGATAGAGTTGCATAAGGCTCTAAGAATAAGTTGTCTCCAACTTGATGTGAATATCTTCCATTTAAGTAAATATCATAAGTCATATCTGAATATTTATCACTGTAGCTGTGTCCTCCAAGAGTACTTCTGTCTGCATCATATTCAGAATACTGTACCCCTGCTCCTGCTTTTAATGTCAAGTTTCCTCTGTAGTTTTCAGCAAAAGCGCCTAAGTACCCGCTGTTTC
>ERZ838225.2144-NODE-2144-length-11560-cov-6.754107_pt1 | contig 11560 bp, 4 predicted proteins | sample MGYA00519684_ERZ838225 | MGnify/ENA primary metagenome ERZ838225 (study PRJEB31850, sample SAMEA3708829) | human gut metagenome | biome: human gut; feature: human-associated habitat; material: faeces | place: China | collected 2014 ...
AAGGTATTTCCGCTTTTTAATTATTCAGTTGTAACACATGTATTGTAATCCTACAAGAAGCAGAGGTAAATATTCATTTATAGGCGTTGCAAAAATAAAAATAAAGTCCTATAATAATTATGTTTAAGTGGATTTACTAGGAATACTAGTCACATCATCAAAATATAGGAGAGGAGAAAAAGGGATGAAAAAGAAGCTAAACAAGATCGCAGCTTTAGTCTTGGCTCTGGTCATGGTCATCACGGGATTTGTGGCAGTTCCGCAGATGGATGTACAGGCTGCGAACGATGTACCGTCAATTATAACTAAGACGGATGTCACAAACATGAAACCCGGTGATAAGGTTCATGTTGAATGTTGGCTTAAGCCAAATGGAAACGTGATGCAGGTTGTCGGCGGATTTGATTTTGACACAAAGGTATATACATATGTGAAGGACAGTTTGGAGCAAGATCCAAATAATGTTCTCAAAAAGAATCTTATGTTTATTGTAGATGAGGAAGACGTATATACAGCAGGTGGATTTTCAGTACTGCTTGAAATGAAGGAAGGTAATCCGGTAAATAAAGATGTATTACTTTTTACGTTTGATGTAACAGTTAATGAGAATGCAAAAGGCTCAGGTCTTATGGGCTTTAATTGTGTAGGAATTCAGACAGGAACAAATGATAATGACAGAACTGATATCGACGGCAAAGATGTTCCATTAACAACATTAGATAAAAATGGTAATAAGATTGAAAACGGAGAAATCCCGGTTGCAATCGAACTTTCTTCTCTTAAGATCAACAAAGAAGACTTTACAATGACGAAAGGTACTTCCGAGACACTTACAGTGACAGGAACACCTGCAGAAGCGTTGGAAGGTCAGACAATTACATGGAAGAGTTCTAATAAAGATGTTGTGACAGTTGATTCAAAAGGTAAAGTTGAGGCTGTCGGAGTTGGAAACGCAACAATTACAGCGACAGCAGCAGGCAAGAGCGACAGTGTAAAGATCACAGTAAACAATCCGTTGAAAAAAATTACTGTAGATCCGGCAACTCTTACATTGAAAAAAGGTACTTCAAAGACATTGTCAGTGAAATATGATCCGGCAGATACGACAGATAACAAAGCAGTAACATGGGAGAGCAGCGATAAGAGCGTAGCGACAGTTGATGCAAACGGTAAAGTGACAGCATTAAAAGACGGCAGCGCAACAATTACTGCAAAGGTCGGAAAACTTACAGCAACTTGTGCACTTACAGTACAGGAGAAGAAACTGACAGGAATTTCACTTGATAAAACAGCTTTGGAACTTTCCAAAGGTCAGAGCAGTGAAGCTCTTAAAGTGATTTATACACCGGCAGATACAACAGATGATAAGACAGTTACATGGTCAAGCGCCGATGAAAAGATCGCAACAGTAAAAAATGGTGTCGTTACAGCGAAAGCAACAGGCACAACAAAGATTACGGCAACAGTAGGTACACATAAAGCTGAATGTACAGTTACGGTTAATGCAAAATTGACAGGCATCAAAGTGACACCGGACAAGGTGACAGTTGAAAAAGGTCAGAAAGCAAACCTGAATGTAACATATCTTCCGGCAGATACAACAGATGAAAAAGCTGTTACATGGAAGAGCGAAAATGAGAGCGTAGCAACAGTTGATGAAAATGGTGTTGTTACAGCAGTTGCAGGCGGAAAAACAAAAGTTATCGCAACAGCAAAAGCAAACAATAAGATCACAGCAGTATGTGAAGTAAAAGTTCCGATCCATACAGAAAGTATTGCGCTGAATAAAACAGAAATTACAGATCTTCTGAAAGGTAAAACAGAGAAACTTGAAGTATCGTTTATTCCGAGCAATACAGAAGATAGCCGTGAAGTAAAATGGACAAGCAGCGCGGCGGATATAGCTGCAGTTGATGCAAACGGAACAGTAAAAGCACTGAAAGAAGGCACAGCTACAATCACAGCAACAACAGCCGATGGAAAACATACAGCTTCTTGTACAGTGACAGTAAAAGAAATTCACCTGACAGATGTTAAGCTTGATGAGATGAAGAATCCGTCTGAACTTTTCAAAGGTGAGAAACATCAAATTAAAATCGGACTGAATCCGATCGATACAACAGATAATGTAATATATACATTTGCATCATCTGATGAAAAAGTTGTTTCTGTAGATAAAAATGGTATGGTAACAGCTTTGAAAAACGGCAAAGCGACGATTACTATTACAGTAAAAACAACAAACACAGACTTTGAGAAAACACTTACTTATGATATAACAGTAGAAGAAATTCCGCTTGAGTCGATTGAAATCAAAGGTGATGTAACTTCTCTTGAAGAAGGAAAGACAACAAAACTTAACGTAGTATTCAATCCGACAAATACAACAGATGACAAAACAGTTGTATGGAGCAGCTCTGATACAAAAGTAGCAACAGTAGATGCAAATGGTGTTGTTAAAGCTGTAAAAGCCGGAAATGTAAAGATCACAGCGAAAGTTGGAGATAAGACGGCTGAGTACGCTTTGAAAGTAACAGCAAAAGCAAACGGTACAAACAATAAGAATGAGAAACCGGCTGACGGCGGTGCAGTAAAGACCGGAGATAGCAACCACATCTCAGGTTTCGTAGTAGCAATGCTTTTATCCATAGCAGCGATTGTAGGCGTAGTAATTTTCAAAAAAAGAACGCATAGATAAAAGTTAAAAGAAAGCTCCTTGTTGGCGACTGACCGACAGGGAGCTTTTTGGTATCAGAAGAAAGAAAAACAGTAGATGATATTGTATTTCTTTTGATACCAAAAAGCTCCGAAAAGGTGCAAAAAATATATGTTATAAAAGGGAAAGAGCGTAAGGAGAATAGAGGTTGATGAGAGGAAAAAGAATAAAACAGTTTATTTTAATTTTATGCATGGTCTGTCTTTTCGGAATGAATGTTCAGGCGGAAGATGTATATACGGAGTTTCATGTAGATAATCAAAAAGGAAAAGCGGGAGACGTCGTAACAGTTCCGGTAGAGTTTAATACAGGCCAGGAAGTCGGCGGCTTTCAGATCTCTATTTATTATGACAAAGAAGTTCTGGAATTTCAGTCGCTGGAGGCAGGAGATTTGATTGAAAAAGCCGGAGGCGGAATATTTGATTATAACCATATTGAAGAATCATCAGAAATAATCGTTGTGTATGTAGTTCCGGATACAGTGAAAAATGAAGGATCTATCGTTGATTTGAAGTTTAAATTAAAAAAAGACTGTACGGAGAAGCTCCCAATCGGAATGAAGCCGGATGAAGTGGTAGACAATACGGAGTCCAGTAACCCGATTACAGGAGAAGTTTCCGGTGTGGATAAAGAATTTCAGGAGAAAGTTGTGGGAGATCTTGCCGTAGTTTCAACAGATCAGAACAAATCAGACAGATCGAAGTCGGACGATAAATCGGACAAAAAATCAGATAAGGATAAAGACAAGTCAAAATCTGAAAAGGAATCAAGCGATGATAAAAAAGATTCGTCCGAATCAGGTGAGAAAGGGAAAGGTGACAGCGGGAAAAAAGATGCTGATAAGGCGGATAAAGATAAGAAATCGAAAAAATTATCAGCTGAAGATTTTAAAGCGCTGGCTGCATTTTTCGGAGTTATGATTTTATCAGGCGTCGTTGTTTACTTGATAAAGAAGAAAAACGGAAACAAACAAAAGTAAAAACAAGTCAGAAAACAGTGATAAAAATAAAATCAGAAAATAGCGATAAACAAATAAAAGCAAGTAAAAGCTGCGAGAGCGGGGGCGGGATAAAAATGCTGATTTTAATGACGTGTATAGTGATAGTCGGAATATTGGGCGGCGGGTATTATGTATCGGTGTCTGCGGTAACCGGAATCGTACTGACCGGAGTTTTGTTTTACAGAATGTATGTGAAGAAGCGTATCACAGCAGCGTGGGATCTGAATATGGCTGCCTTTGCCGTGCTTGTGTTCGGATATCTTCTGTCTTGTTTATGGGCGGTGGATTCGGGAATGGCTCTTATGGGAGTCGTGAAGTTCCTTCCGTTGTTATTGTTCTACGTACTTGTATCGGGTCTGACGGACGAAAGAGAGAAAATGATCGCGTCTCTTCCGATGCTTGGATGTCTTATGACTGCTTTTTCATTTGTTATGATGCAGTTTGAAGTTTTTGAACAATGGGTATCGGTTGCAGGCAGGTTGTCGGGATTTTTTCAATATCCGAATACATATGCATTGTTTATGCTAATCTGTCTGATTCTTGTAATGTGGAGATTTGATTACAAAAAAATTGACTGGCTCGATATCGTGTATGGTGTTGCCGCTGTATTTGGAATTATTATGAGCGGAAGCCGTACGGTATTCGTATTAACTGCTGTTGCCGTTATATGGGTGTTTGCGGCAAAGTCCTCGGGGAAAAAAGTTATTATTTCAGTGTTTGCGGCAGGCGCCGTTGTGGCGGTGATATTGGCTGTTGCAGCAGGAAGCGCAGGTATTCTTGAGCGATTTACAAATATTTCCTTCGGAGCAAGTACGTTTCTCGGAAGAATTTTGTATGTGCAGGATGCGCTCCCGCTTATATTAAAACATCCTTTCGGACTCGGATATTATGGTTATTACTTTATACAGCAGTCAGTACAGACTGGTGTGTATACAGTTGTAAATGCACATAATGAATTGATTCAGATCTTGCTTGATGCAGGCGTGATCCCGGCGGTATTTATGGGCGCGGCGGTTTTACGTTCTGTATTTACGAAGAGGACGCAAAGCCGGAACAGGATCGTTCTTAGCATTATGATCTTACATAGCTTGTTCGATTATGACTTTCAGTTTCTGGCGATGGGATTTGTGCTGATCCTGTTTCTTGACATGCGGAATATTAAGACGCAGAAAGTGCCTGTTTTAACCGGAACGGTTGTAGGTCTGACCGGGGCGGCGGCAGCGGCGCTTTCGATTATGTGCGGGGTTTCGGACGTTTGCTATACGTCGGGAAATTATAAAGCGGCTGAAAAAGTTTACAGTGGAAATACAATGGCGCAGCTGGCTCTTCTTACGAAAGCGGATAAGGCAGAGGAAATGAAAGCGATTGCGGAAAAAGTGATCGTGGATAATCAGTCTGTGTCTCTTCCATATAGTGCATTGGCACAGGCGGCTTTTGCGGATGGGGACGTAGAACAGTTTACGGAATATAAATTAAAAGCGATTGAACTTGCGCCGTATCAGTATGAAGAATACGAGAATTATCTTGAAGTTTTAGTATACTGCAATGACCTGTATCACCAGATGGGCGATAAAGACGGGGTAAGATTTTGCGTGGAAAAGGCAGAAGAAATCCCGAAGATGCTGGAGCAGGTAAAAGAAAATACGAGCGCGCTGGGCTGGAAGATCGTAGATCGTCCGCAAGTGACATTGTCTCATGAGAATCTTGAGATCATTGAGGACATGAGGAGGCGGATGGATGAATAAAAAGAGAATTGTCGGGGTCGCATTGGCTGTCGGAGCATGTGGAGTCCTTGCGGCGGCGGGGATGATGCTTAGCAAAAAAAGTGGAGCGGTCGTGCTTGATCAGGCCGGAAATGAGATTGCAAAACTTATATTGCAGGACGGAAAGATCAGTTATGAGTGTGAAGACAAATATCAGTCTTATGCGGATATCGTTTCGCAGGAAGCGGTCAAAATGATTCAAGAGCGCGAAGGTGTGAATGAAAAAACTGCGGCAAAAATACTGGCAGACAGAGAAATAACAGTGAAAACATGGCTCGACCGGGAAACTTTGGATGCGGTGATCGGCTCTTATAATGACGGTGAAGGAATGGCATGTGAGCGGTTCGGAGCGGCGGTTACTGATAAAGAAGGGCATCTGACGGCGTGTTACAGTGATACAAAAGGAAACGACAACTATAACAATGTGACAAAGCCGGCGTTTGCAGGATCGACGATGAAACCGCTTAGTGTATATGGCCTGGCGATTGAGGACGGAACGATATGTTGGTCATCGTTGTACGAAGATAGCGCTTATGGAGTTGTGGCAGGAGACAACGGGATTGCCAGAGAATGGCCGGAAAATGTCGTGCCGTTTACAGGGAAAAATGTGACGGCTGCAGATGCACTGAAAGAGTCAAATAATGCAGTAGCCGTGAAAGTACTGAAAGATTACGGTGTTGAGAAGTCGGTTCGTTTTTTGGAAGATACGCTCGGTTATGATGTGGATAATGAGAAAAAGATTTTAGAGGAGGAAGGAGAAGACCGAACCTTAAGCAATATAGCGAGTGGATATCTGGCGGAAGGAGAAGACAGAATTTTAAGCAACATAGCGCTTGGATATCTGGAGAACGGCGTGACGGTTTCCAAAATGGCGGACGCATATCAGGTATTTATAAATGAAGGAAAAGATACGCCTCTTTGTGCTGTGAAAGAAATAGAAAAATCAGGAGAGACCTATTGGACGCCGCAGCAGAAAGAATCGGAGGTGTTCAGTGAAGATACGGCTTATATTATGAACCGGATGCTTCGGGAAGTCGTGACAGACGGAACAGGTATATCAGCACAGGTGACAGGACTTGACGTGTGTGGGAAAACAGGAACGAGCGAGTATGGAGACCATTGGTTTGTCGGAATGATTCCGGGAAATGTATGTGCGGTATGGTATAAATCTGATAAAGATATGGACGCTGAAACTGCAGACGCCGCTCGGATATGCAAAGGGGTCTTTGAAAAAATCGGGGCAGATGCATCGGAGCAATATTCGATTCCAACCGGTGTGAAAGAAGAAGTATACTGCAAAAAGAGCGGACTTTTGGCAGGAGAACAGTGTCAAGAAACAGGTATCGGATATTATAAAGAAGGAACATTTTCAAAGTTGTGCGAGGAATGTCGATAATATTTATACCGTATAGAACAATACTATTTTATCGAATAAGTGTTAAAAAGTATGTTTTGAAGGAGGCGATATTTTTACTTATAAAAAAGAAATATTATGAAAAGAAACAAGGGAGGAAAAGAACATGATCACAAAATTTGAGAGAAAAGTGATTGCAGGACTTACGGCTTTTCTGATGTGTCTGTCGATGATATTTGCAGTTCCAGTTTCGGTAAATGCAGAAGCAGAGCGGACACAGGATGAAGCAGTAAGCGGCGTACAGCAGAATGAGACAGTGAAGGATGTACAGATACCGGATGGTATGTCAGAAAATGTACCGCATGATATAATTGCAGGTGATGAGGCATCAGAAAAGGTACAACAGGATACAGTTGAGGCGGGTGGTGCGGCAAAGGAAAAAGAAGATCAGCCGACAGCGCCATATGAGGAAGAAACGAGAACACCTCAGATGCTGAATGTCGATCAGCAGGAAGAAGTGGCAGGAACAATCACTCTGAAAAAAGACGGAACACCGGAATATGGAGAAGTTGCTTTTTCGACAGAACAGACAATGGTTCGTTATCGTTTGAATATCGAGGAAGACGGGCAGTATTACTTTGGTTTAATTAAAGATTGGAATGTAAGTGCGTATGTTTCTCTTTTTGAAAGAACAGATGAGGGAGACAACTATTTGTCAAATGAATCTTACAGCTATGAGCTTCGTAAAGATGGAAATTATTATTTAGAGATAGAAAAATCTTCGGAAGAAGCGTTGGAAACTTTAAAGTGGTATGCCGGAAAAGTAAGAGATATTAAACCGGGAGAATTTGAAGCGGAATTAAGCGAAAATGTAGAAGAGATTTTTTACAATCTGACAGTGGATGAGACGGGATGGTATCGCTTTAGCTATGACGCATTGTCAATGAGCGTGAGAGATAAAGAGACCGGCGAATATATTTCTTCGTGGTCGTTCTGTAAATTAGAACAGGGTCATACTTATTATGTCGGTGTAAATAATAGAAATACAACTGGGGTGTTATCAAATAAATGGAGTGTGAAAAAAGGAAAAGCGATTCCGGTAGAGTTGGGACAAGTTTATCGGAATGAGAACTTAAAAGAGATTTATTATGTGTTCGTGCCGGAAACGACAGGGAAATATGTCGTAAAAGAAAGATCAACTATTTATGATGAAAATTGGAAAGAAATCGAACGTAAATCCGACGTTGCCGCTGTACAAATGGAGGCGGGAAAAACTTATTACATTACAGTGGAAGCTCGATATTGGAGTATCCAAAAATATGTGGCAAGCGAACAGGAAGCAATAGCGGTACAGGCGGGAAAAACATATACAGCGTCTCTCGAAGAAGAGAGATATGTTAATTATACGTTTACCCCGGACGGGACGGCAGTTTATAGGTTCAAGTCTCAGCAGGATAAGATGAATCTGAGCATGAAAGAATCTGATAAGATAATTGGGTTCGGTAATAGCAGTGGAAAAATTAATTTTTTTGCTTTGCTTGAAAAGGGAAAGACATATGAATTTTCAATAGGAGGAGATGGTTCAAGAGAGGTTCAGTGGAGCATTACAAAGGCATCTGTAAAAGCTGTTGAAGAAGGAACTGAGTATACAACGACAGAAGAGGAAACTCCAGTATATGATTTCGTTCCAAGTAAGTCAGGAGAATATATGTTTTCTTCAAAAGATGGAGGAACAGGAAAAGTATACAGCTCCGATTGGAAAGAAATAGACGGATACTGGTATAACGGAGCTGTTGAATTTGGTGTGAAAGTTTCATTGGAACAGGGAAAAACATATCATTTGGGCATTGCGTTATCAGATAAAGAAGCAAAATGGAAGATCGAGCAAGTAAAAGAGTCATCGGATTATACATATCGTGTGCTGTCTGATAATACAGTAGAAATTTTGAAATATTCCGGTGCAGAGAGCAATGTAACAGTGCCTGATAAGATTGATAATAAAGTAGTTAAATGTGTCGGTTACGGAGCGTTTGCAGAGAATGAAAATATTGTCGGTGTAACGATTCCGGCGCAGGTTACAGATTTACAGTACGGCGTATTTGCGTCATGTGCAAATTTGGAAACAGTTACATTTAAGGCAGGAAGCAAATTACAGAAAATTGCGGCAAGGGCATTTGAAAATTGTTCAAAGCTTCAGTCGATCAGCCTGCCTGACAGTGTTCAGACAATCGAAGAAAAAGGATTTGCTTATTGTAAAAATCTTGGAACAGTTGATCTCGGAAATGGATTAAAAGAGATTGATAACTATACATTTTACCATTCGGGAGTGACACGAATTCGTATTCCTGACAGCACGACAGAGGTTGGTAAGTGTGCGTTTGCTGGGTGTTCTTTGGATAATGTTATTCTCGGAAGCGGTTTGAAAGGCATTGAAGAAAGCGTATTTTCTGGCTGCGGTAATTTGAAACAGATTGAGATACCGGATAATATTACGTATATTTCGAATAGAGCATTTAGCTATGCAGGACTGACGTCTGTTGAGATACCGGATTCAGTGACCAGTATCGGAGAAGAGGCGTTTTACGGTTGTGGATCATTGAAAAAAGCGGTAATCGGAAATAATCTTGCTTATGTAGCGTATAGCGCATTTTATTCATGTGCTCTGACGGAGATTATGTGGGGAGGCAAGATTGAGAAAATAGGAAAATCGGCTTTTGCCCAGAATAAAAATCTTACGACAGTTTCGATTCCAAACAGCGTAACAGAGATCGAGTACGGGGCGTTTGCAGGATGTGAGAATCTGAGCGATATCGAAATTCCTGATTCGGTCGAGGCAATCGGTGGTTTTGCATTTGAAAGTGATATAAATCCAGGAAATACTGCATGGTATGACGCGCAAGCTGACGGAGATGTATATGCAGGAAAAGTTTACTACAAATATAAAGGAGAAGTACCGACGGATACAGTAGTCACGATCAAAGACGGTACAAAAGGTATCGCAGGATATGCATTTTATATGCAGAGAAATTTGAAAGAAGTTGTGATTCCTGATAGTGTTAATAATATCGGAGAAGCGGCGTTCATGGACTGCATATCTTTGAAGAATGTTACAATTCCTGACAGTGTCAATAATATCGGAGAAGTGGCGTTTATGGGATGTGAATCTTTGAAGACAGTCACAATCCCCGAATCTGTAAAAGTGATCGGAAGAGAGGCTTTAGGATATTTGTCGAGCAAGCAATATGAGCAGGGATATAAGGTAGAAGGATTTACAATCCGGGGAGTAGCAGGATCGGCTGCGGAGAAGTACGCAAAAGAAAACGGATTTACGTTCGAGGCGATGAAGCCGGATTATATAAAAGGTGATTCAGATTCGGACGGAAAAGTGACGATCTCAGACGTTCGTACTACTTTGAGGTATGTATGTCAGAAGGTTGAGTTGGACGAGGAGCAGAAACTTGCCGCAGATGTGGAAAAGGACGGAGTTATAAACATTAAAGATTTAAGGAAAGTATTGAGATTTGTATGTAACAAAATAGAAGAACTGTAAAAGCGATTGAAAGAGATTCAATTATACAGACTGCCGCTTGCGATTTTATATGCAAGCGGCAGTTTTGTTATAGAAAATTAGGTAATTGCGAAACAAGTCCGCAATCCTGACTGAAAACAGGCGAAGGCTCCTGTCATGCAGGATTCTTGGGATAGGAAGTGAAAATCGTTCATTTCTTGGCACAACAAATAAACCTCATGGGCTTATGAAGTTGGTAAGTCCTATGCTATGAGTGGTTTTAAACTTCGTATGTATTGATGCTGGTGAATTTTATCAGCAACCATGACAGTTATTAACTGAGAAATTCCTGCAAGCAACAAATCTGCATGTAGTGTTTTCTCATTTTGGGTTTTACGACCGGCAATACAGAAACTGTCTTTAAAATGGTTGATTGATTTTTCAACGTTTACACGGATTTTATAGGTCTCATCCCATTCTACGGAACCACGTTCCACACCGGGATAGGCACGCAGATTCTTTTCGGGGTAAATGTAAATCATTCTTCCACAGGAAGATGTGGTACAGGGGTTCTCACAGCGGCAGACACGGCGTTTCGTTTTGGTTTCACGGTTGTATTCCCATTTCATTTTAGGGCATACAAACTTCATGCTGGGAAGTTTGCTTCTCAGATGAGATTTACTCCCTTCCCGTTTCATAGGAAGTGTGGAATCATGCGGACAGCAAGGAACACCATTTTCGTTGAAGGTGTAGCCATTTTCTTCCATTGATAGTTTTGTCCGGAGTGGAATAAATGCTTTTTCAAAGCCAAGATCATCCAAAAGGGCTTTGTAGATTTCAATGGTATCAAAAGCGGCATCGCCTAGAAAAGTTTTAGGGTTGATCAAAGGATGCTTCTGAAAGAAATCAATCAAAACAGGGAGCAGTGCCTTAGAGTCCGCAAGTGATTTATCTTCATCTGGTGAATCGGATTTCTTTTCAACAATGATATTAGGATGAGCATTTAGGAAATCTTTATTGTAGAAGGTAATATCGCGAACAATACCAAGACCATTAGTGACAATACCAAACTTATAGGCATAGCAGAAATGTCCGTTGATGTACATCTGTTGGATAGCTGGGTTAGCAGTAGCGTGTGCAGGCATTGAGCCGTAAGCAGCTTTGTAAGGATCAAAGTTTTTATCAAAGTTGTGAGCCTTTGCAAAGGCCTTTAACTGTT
>ERZ838225.2152-NODE-2152-length-11500-cov-3.426387_pt1 | contig 11500 bp, 10 predicted proteins | sample MGYA00519684_ERZ838225 | MGnify/ENA primary metagenome ERZ838225 (study PRJEB31850, sample SAMEA3708829) | human gut metagenome | biome: human gut; feature: human-associated habitat; material: faeces | place: China | collected 2014 ...
TTAAACCCGAAAAAGCCTTATAAAATGAGGAGACCCCGATTGTATAACAACCGGGGTAATTATGAAAAATCTATGTGCAATTTTACTATTTATCATTTGTGTAAGCAACTTGTTCTTATGAAAATAGTATAAAAAATAAATGTGAACGAAATGTGAATTTGTTGTAAACAGATTATGAAACATTATATATTACCATAGATGCAGAATCAAAGGAGAGAAAATGGAGCAGGAATTAAAGAGAAAGACAACGGTCATCGGCCACAGGAATCCTGATACGGATTCCATCTGTTCGGCCATCTGTTATGCAAACCTGAAACGGGCCATTACAGGGGATGCGTATATTCCGGCCAGGGCAGGCCATGTGAATGGGGAGACCAGGTTTGTCCTGGACTACTTCGGCATGGAGGAGCCTAAGCTGGTGGAGGACGTGAGAACCCAGGTAAAGGACATTGAAATCCGCAAGACCAGGGGAGTTGCGGATAACATTTCCTTAAAAAAGGCATGGAACATCATGCAGGAAAACAACGTGGTGACCATACCCTCGGTCAGGCCCGACGGGACTCTGGAAGGGCTTATCACGGTGGGCGATATTACAAAGACCTATATGAATATTTATGACAGCAGCATCCTGTCCAAGGCCCATACCCAGTATTCCAACATCATTGAAACACTGGAAGCTGATATTGTGGTGGGGGATGCGGACGTCTATTTTGACAAGGGAAAGGTGCTGATTGCAGCCGCTAATCCTGACCTGATGGAATTTTACATTGAACCCCACGACCTGGTCATACTGGGCAACCGCTATGAGTCCCAGCTCTGCGCCATCGAGATGGGGGCCGACTGCATCATTGTGTGTGAGGGCGCAGGCGTGTCCATGACCATCAAGAAAATTGCCCAGGACAGGGGATGCACGGTTATTGCCACCACCTACGACACATATACGGCGGCCCGTCTGATTAACCAGAGCATGCCCATCAGCTATTTCATGACCAGGGAGCACCTCATAACCTTTAACAGCGATGATTATACAGATGAAATCCGGGAGGTCATGGCCAGCAAACGGCACCGGGACTTCCCCATCCTGGACAAGGAGGGAAGGTATCTGGGAATGATTTCACGCCGGAACCTGTTGGGCGCCAAGGGAAAACAGGTTATCCTGGTGGACCACAACGAGAAGAGCCAGGCAGTGGCAGGTATCGAGAGCGCCGAAATCATGGAGATCATCGACCATCACAGGCTGGGAACCGTCCAGACCATGGCTCCGGTGTTCTTCCGCAACCAGCCCCTGGGCTGTACGGCCACCATCATTTACCAGATGTACATGGAAAACAAGGTGGATATTGAGCCGAAGATTGCAGGGCTTTTGTGCAGCGCTATTGTGTCGGATACCTTGTTGTTCCGCTCACCAACCTGCACACCGGTGGATGAGATGGCAGCCAGGTCCCTGGCAGCCATAGCAGGCCTGGATATAGAGAAATACGCCATGGAAATGTTCGGGGCGGGAAGTAATCTTAAGGATAAGTCCGATGAGGAGATTTTCTATCAGGATTTCAAGAAGTTTTCTGTGGGCAAAGCGCTGATTGGCGTGGGGCAGATTACGTCGTTAAACGATATAGAGCTGGGTACCCTGAAGGAGAAGATGCTGGGCTATATGGAAAAGGCCAGGGAGAGCAACAGCCTGGACATGGTATTTTTCATGCTGACCAACATACTGAAGGAATCCACGGACCTGATTTGTTATGGACAGGGCGCGGTGCAGCTGGCAGCCAAGGCGTTCCATCTGGATATAGATGAGGCCGCGGAAAAGCCGGAACCGGTGCTGAGTCTGCCGGGAGTGGTATCCCGTAAAAAACAGCTGATTCCGGAGCTGATGCTGGCGGAGCAGGATTAGGCCCGGTAGGGGCAGGAGGATTAAGTTATGTCAAAGGAATACTGGAAACCAGGCAACATGCTCTACCCGGTGCCGGCTGTCATGGTCAGCTGCGGCAGGGAGGGAGAGACACCTAACATCATCACAGTGGCCTGGGCGGGCACCATCTGCTCGGATCCGGCTATGGTGTCCATATCCATACGCAAAGAACGTTTTTCCCACAGCATCATCAGGGATACAGGAGAATTTGTCATCAATCTGGTGAATAAGCGGCTGGTCCGGGCCGCGGATTACTGCGGCGTCAAATCCGGCGGGGACGTGGATAAGTTTAAGGAGACAAGGCTGACCCCGCAGGCATCCAGGTATGTGAAGGCGCCGAGGGTTGAGGAAAGCCCGGTGAACATTGAGTGCAAGGTGGTGGAAGTGAAGGAGCTGGGAAGCCATGATATGTTCATTGCCAAGGTAATGGGAGTGACCATTGACAACCGGTATATGGACGATAGAGGAAAGTTTAACCTTAATATGTCCGGACTTGTGAGCTATTCCCACGGAGAGTATTTTGAGCTGGGAAAGAAGCTGGGGAGCTTTGGATATTCGGTGAAAAAGCCGGTGAAAAGGCAGAGTGATAAGAAAAGGACTGCAAGGAGGAAAAAAACGTGAAACCGAACATTACCATGATAGGCATGCCGTCGTCGGGCAAGAGCACCATTGGGGTACTGCTGGCCAAGAGGCTGGGATTTTCCTTTGTGGACGTGGATATCGTGATACAGGAAAAGGAGGGCAGGCTTCTAAAGGAAATTATTGCACAGGAGGGCATGGACGGATTCCTTAAAGTGGAGGAGAGAATCAATGCCGAACTGGATGTGGCTCTTTCTGTCATTGCTCCCGGCGGAAGCGTCATATATGGTGAGAAGGCCATGGAGCACCTGAAGGAAATCAGCGAAGTGGTCTATCTGAAGATGAGCTATGAAGAGATGGAAAAGCGCATTGGCAATGTGGTGGACAGGGGCGTGGCCCTAAAACCGGGATTTACCCTTCGGGACCTTTACAATGAGCGTGTGCCTTATTATGAGAAATACGCGGACATCACCATTGATGAGGAGGGAAAGACTCCGGGAGACACGGTGGATGCGCTGAGGGACATCATTGAGGGAATGATGGACCGCAATATGATTGAGCGCATTGTGGAGGAGCAGAAGAAGATTCTGGAGGAAAAGGACCGCAAGATAGAAGCTTACGAAGCTGAGATTGCGGCCCTTAAGGAGGAGCTTGCGCTTCTCAGGACGGCTGAAACCGTATAGCGGCTGGCAGCTGTATTGAAAAAAGGTTCTTTCTGCTCTTTGGGTTATCCAAAGATTCAGAAAGAACCTTTTTGTTTTTCCTTTATCAGACAGGTAAACCTACAGCATTTCCATATATGCCAGCAGCTTGTCCGCAAGGTCCAGTCCGATGTATACCAGAACTCCCAGGATGATCAAAGCCGCTGCCAGGAATACCAGCTTATAAATCAGATAAGCCTTGGCAAAGTCCCGCAGCTGGTTCTCCTTTTTTCCAAAGGCCAGACAGAGCAGGTAAACCCATCCCGCGATGGGGATGTTCATGCACATGAATGTGAGGAACCAGCGTTTGGGAGGCATACAGTAGGGATTGGCATTATCCTTCCCGGATTCCCCGCGGACCCTTTTGTCCAGCTTCAGACGCGGGGCGCCTGTATGTCCTGTTTTTTTATGTAAATCAGTTTTCATTATCCGGTCTGCCTCCTGGTCCGTAGTATTCCATGTTGTTCCACTTTAATTTCTCGCTGTTTAGGGAGGAGCGGAGCTGGTTCTGCTGCACCTGTACCTGCTGCTCGGCCTGCTTCATGGCAGCTTCCTCGGCCGCCCTGCTCTCGGCCTGGGCCGTGTTCCACTGGTCCTCTGTGGGCAGGCCGGAAATCCGCGTGATGGCTGCCTGAAGCCGGTCGGACAAAGCCTGCTGATCCGGGTCGCCTGCCACCAGGGAAAGCCTGCTGATGGCATCCTGCACCAGATCCTGAGCGTTTTTCTGCTGGTATTCCAGTTCCTCCACAGCCTCCAGGGCCTGCAGGAATTCGTTCTTTTTGGCATCCTTCTCAGCCTGTTTCCGGTTCTCCTCAGCCTGCTTTTGGGCTGCTTCCCTGGCCCTGGCATCGTCGATGGCCTTCTGCTTTTCATAAAGGGCAATGGTATCGCCCATCTGGCTGATGATTCCCGTAAAGTAATCGTACCGGTTTTCCGCCTGTTCCAGCATGCTGGCCCTCAGCTCTCCGTCGTCCAGAAGCGGCAGGCGGGAGGTGATATCCTGGTATTGGCTCCTGACCGCGTAGGTATCCTCCACGGAACTGATTTCCCTTGTGGTGAATTCACGGATATCCTGTTCCAGCTGTGCGGTCAGCTTTGCCTGCTCCTTGTCGTGCAGGCTCTGCTGCGCGCGCAGTTCAGCGGTGGTGCTGAAGTAATCCTCGGTTCCCGTCCTGGGGTCCGTCCTTAATTCCACGCTCTCCGGCTGCTCCCAGTCCCAGGGCTCCAGACCCTCGTGTATCTGGTTCATGATATTTTTCCATATTTTCCCTGCATATGTGCTCCCGTATATGCCGGGCATTTTGCGGGGGATATCGTATCCCACCCATATAGCCGTGGTATAGTAGCGGGTGTAGCCGCAGAACCAGGTGTCCTTGCTGCTGTTGGTGGTTCCTGTCTTGCCCGCCGCGGGCATGCCGTTATCCAGCTCCAGCCCGCGTCCCGTCCCGTAGGGGGAGGTCATGGTGCCTTTCAGGATATCGGTGAGCATGAAGGCGGAATCATCACGATAGACCTGTTTGGCGGCAGGCGGCAAGTCCTTGGTCAGGTCGCCGTCGTGCTCATGGATGATTTGGGTGATACAGGTGCGGTCATTGTATACACCGTAATTGGCCAGGGTGCTGTAGCCCTTAGCCATGTCCACCACACGGACGCCGTTGGTAAAGCCTCCGATGCTCAGGGAGGGCACGCCGTTGTCCACGTATGTAAGCTTCTGGAACTCCATTTCATCCAGATAGCTGAGCCCGTAGTTCACGCCGATGTCCTCCAGAATCTGCCAAGCCACCGTGTTCAGGCTGCGGTTTAAGGCTTCCCGGACCGTTACGCTGCCGTGGTAATTGCCGCCGCTATTGGAAGGCCCGTCCTCCCATTTGTGGTCGTCCACCATGCGCGTGGGCGAATACTCTCCGGTGTCAAAGGCAGGGCCGTAGTCTATGAGGGGCTTGATGGTACTGCCCGGCTGCCTGGCGCTTAAATAGGCACGGTTGAACTGGTCCCCGCTTCCCCTGCCGCCTACGATGGCCACCACGTAGTTGGACCGGTTGTCCACGATAACGCCTGCGCCCTGGAGGGCATACTTTCCATTGTCCTGCAGCTCGGTGTAGGAGGACAGCCCCTGGTCTATGTCTGCCTGAAGCATGTCCTGGAGACTGCTGTCCAGGGAAGTGTATATCTTGAAGCCGCCGGCGCGGATTAAGTCGGATTTTTCCGTGTAGGCGGTTGTATAGCGTTCCATGTAGGAATTGTAGTCATCCTTGTCCTCAAAGGTGTAGCGGAACTGGAAGCCGTCTTTCTTTAAAAGCTCCAGGGCCGCGCAGTGGATGGCGTAGCTGCTCTGATAGTTCTCGTCCGTACCCTCGGATTCCTGTTTGACTACGGTAAGGGGTTTTGACAGTGCCTTCTCGTAATCCTCATCGGACAGTTCGCCTATTTCATTCATGCTCTTTAATACGTCGTTGCGTTTTTCAAGGGATGCTTTTGGATGGGCTACCGGATCGTAAGCCGAAGGACTGTTGCTGATGCCTACCAGGACAGCCGCTTCCTCCACGGTAAGGTCAGCTGCATGCTTGCCGAAATAGTAGCGGCTGGCAGCCTCCACGCCGTAGCACTGGTGGCCATAAAAATTGGTATTGCAGTAAAACTCCATAATGTCCGCTTTGGAGTACTTTTTTTCAATCTCAGGGGCCAGCAGGATTTCCACAATCTTACGGGTGAAGGTCTGTTCCTGGGTCAGGTATGTATTCTTAATGACCTGCTGGGTGATGGTGCTCCCTCCCTGGGTGACTTGTCCCCTGTGCTTTACCAGAGCCAGACCGGCGCGGAAGGTGGCAATCCAGTCAACGCCCGTATGGCTCTTAAAGCGCCTGTCCTCCTGAGCAATATATGCGTTCTGAATGTTCATGCTGATGCCGGTAATGCCCACATACTGGTAGTGTCCGGCATTGATAAGTCCTATCTGGCGGCCGTCCCTGTCGTAAATCGCGGTGTCGGACAGCTTGGAAAAATCCGTGCGTTCCATCTGCGCCAGCTTGTCATAGGCCAGTTCGCGGCACTCATCCAGGTCCGGCTTGACCTTGGCGTAAATCAGCAGGCACAGGATGGCTCCCATTATGAATCCGGTTGTCATTACGGCCAGAAGGGCGTGGAACAGCCATCCTGTGATGCCCAGGAGACTGACTCCTATGTCGCGGATCACCAGCAGGATTTTCCGTGCGGCCTGTTTCAGTGTATCTTTCATAGTCCTCTCTATCCTCTCTTGTCCTCTTTGTACCTAAAATCTGCGCAGGCCAAAGCATATCGTGAGATGTACATATGCCTGCCCTGGGAAAGGTGTGACATCCATGGGGACGGTAAGCTTTGCCAGTCCGGTAAACATTGATATTATAAGCCGAAATGAAAAAAAAGAATAGGGAAAGTATGAAATTAAACAGACTTTCCCGGAGATTTAAAACATAATATTGGCAAAACGGCATATGTTCATAAAAAACCCTTGATATATTGGCGAAACGCCCATATAATAAAATTATCTATTGGAGGCTGATTATTCCTCCATATATTTTATGAATGCCAGGACGGCTTTGGCCTGTTCGTCACTCATTTTGTCCAGCCGCACAATTATGCTCTGTTTTATGGCAGACCTTGTGCAGGCCGGGATGTGGTCATTGGCCCAGAAGTCCAGAGGAACACCAAAATAAGCGGATAGCTTGCGCAGCGTTGTCAGCTTAAGCCCCTCGTATCCCTTTTTGTACCATCCGTCAATGGTGGTATAGGGGATATCGCAGGCTTTGGACAGCGTACTTTTATTTAAATGGTTCTGTTCCATAAGATAGTTTAGTTTTTCCAGAAAACCCAAATGTATCACCTCCATTCCTGGAATATTTTAACATGTAAAGGTTGGTTAGACAAGAAAAAGGTTACCCTTGAACGTAAAAATAGCTTGACAAATTACGATTAAGGGTATATATTTGATTTATGAATTACCCTTAGGGGTAAGAGGAGGCGGCAGGATGTTTATAAATCTTAGGAAAGCCCTGGACAGAAGGTGTATTTCTCTAAGGGAATACGCGGACTTTCTGGGCATAAGTGAGGCGGCTGTACAGGATAAACTGGAGGGCGGCAAGGACTTTACATACTGGGAGTTCAGGAGGACTTGTGACCTGCTTCTGCCGGAGTATAATGCGGACTTCCTGTTTGCGGAGACTATCCTGGAAAACCGTTCTGCCTGAACTGCCGTCCGTCAGTCTCCATATGGCAATGGGGAGAAAGGGGACTTCTTGAGCCTGTTGGAGATGCTGCCACGAAACAACAGCATATTGTAATGGAGGAGCGTATGAACGGAGAGAAAAAAGAGATTCCAAAAGGCACGCTTGGACTAGTTGAACTGTATTGTCTGTCTATTGGTCAGGTAATTGGGGCCGGTGTTATTACGCTGGTGGGGCCGGCCATTACTGCAACCGGGTATTCTGCATGGCTGGCGTATCTGCTGGCCATTGTTCTGGGATTTTTTACCGTATTCCCGCTTGTTTTTATCTGCGGCACACTTCGGCTGGGAGGCGGCTATTACTCCCTCATTGGAGCGCTGACCAACAAGACGTTAGCGGGAATGTACGCGTTTGCGCAGCTTACAAAGCTTTTGAGCATCTCATTGTTTGCGGTGAGCCTGGGGGTGTATGTCCAGTCTTTGTTTCCGCAGGTCAACACCACGGTCTGCGGGGTGGCGTTCCTGACGTTTTTCTATGTGGTGAATCTGTGCGGAATTGATATGATGGCTAAAATACAGAAATACATGACATGGGTATTGATTGCGGCCTTGCTCATGTTCATTGTCTTTGGCCTGATGCATTATAACCACCCGGTGTTTGATATCACCCATCAGAATTTCCTTACAAACGGCGTTGCCGGTTTGTGGACGGCCAGTTTTCTTTTTGTATATTCAACCACAGGTTATTCCATGACTATGAACTACGGTTCCGTGGCCAGGAATCCCCAGCGGGATATTCCATGGGCCCTGATTCTGTCCGTTCCCACTCTGGTGATTTTGTACTGTGGCGTGGCGGCGGCGGGAAGCTGCGTCCTTCCCATGGAAGAGGTCATGGACCAGCCGCTGACCCTGGTGGCCCGTGTGGCGCTTCCAAAGGTCCTGTTCATCGCGTTTATAATCGGCGGTCCCATCATGGCGCTGCTGACAACGATGAATTCCACCATGCCGGCAAACTGTCTTCCCATCATGGTGTCCTGTAAGGACGGGTGGCTTCCCAAATCCTTTGGGAAAGAAAATAAAAGGGGTGTGGCCTGGAAAATCATGACGCTGAACTATCTGCTGGGGCTGGTTCCCCTGTTGCTGGGGTTCAATGTGAAGACCATTACCAACAATATCATGCTCCTTAATTCATGTATGTATCTCATGTGTTATTACGCATATTTTCAGATGCCGAAAAAGTATCCGGACGCCTGGAAGCGGTCCAGGTGGCATGTGGCGGACCGCGTATATTATCTGGTATGCGCCGTGGGGCTGGTAGGCCAGTGCGCCATACTGGTAAACTCCGCTTTTGCCCTGACCCCGATCATAGCCATTGTGAGCATTGCTGCCATTGCTATATGCTGCGTCCTGGGCCTGCTGCGCGCCAGAAGCCCGGAAGTCACGGTGAGTACCACAATCTGGGAAGATTAGAGGGAGCCTGATGGATATGCTAAAGCTGATGATAGTATTTGGTGTGCTGGTGGTCATGCTGTGGCTGAAACGTCCTCTGTATCAGGGCATACTGGGGGCGGCGGCAGCTGTCTGTATTCTTTTTGGAATAGCGCCCGCCGAAGCCTTTAATACAGCCCTGTTATCCGTGACGGGCTGGGGAACCCTGTCTGTCCTGCTGGTATTTTATCTCATTACTTTTTTACAGAGAATGCTGGAAAAACGGGATTTTCTCAATCTGGCTCAGGCATCGCTTAACGGGATATTCAACAACCGGAGGATAAATGCTTCCCTGGCGCCGGTTTTTATCGGCCTTCTTCCGTCAGCCGGAGCCGTGATCATCTGCGGGGATATTGTGGAAAAAAGCGTGGGGCCGTACCTGTCTCCAGAGGAAAAGACATTTGTTACATCCTATTTCCGGCATATTCCGGAGAGCTTTCTGCCTACATATACTTCCATTATCATTGCCATAAGCCTGACCGGGGGCAGGGTGAGCGTGTCATCCTTTCTGGTGGGAATGCTGCCGCTGGTGTTTCTTCTGGCTTATCTGGGATACCTGTTCTGCCTGAGAAAAATACCAAAGGATACGGGGATGCCGCCCAGTATGGATAAGAGAGGGGATATCCGCAGTCTTTGCAGGAGCCTGTGGAGCATTGCTTTGGCAATCGGCCTTATTATCGGGGCAGGTATGCCTGTGTATGCGGCGGTTGCCTGTTCCATTGTCCTATCTGTGTTCATAAATAAATTTACCTTTAGCGAATTAAAGCCAATGTTTTTGTCGGCAGTGGAGTCAAAGATAGTTACAAGCACGATCTGTATCATGATATTTAAGGACATCATGGCGTCCACAGGCGTCATTGAATCCCTTCCGGGGGCGTTTGAGAGACTGCCTGTGCCGGGTTTCCTGGTATTTGCCATGATTTTCTTTTTCGGGACCATTATTAGCGGCTCCCAGGCCATTATTGTACTGTGCATGCCTCTGGCCTTTGCGGCGGAGCCCCAAGCCGGTCTGGCCCTGTTCCTGCTGCTGATGGGAATGACTTATGCGGCCATGCAGATATCCCCAACCCATGTATGCCTTGCAATTGTGTCCGAATATTTTGGGGTGGGTATGGGAGCGCTGATACGGAAAACCCTGCCGGTCATCTTTGTGTTCGCGGTGCTGCTCATAGGCTACTACGTCTTGCTGAGCCATGTGTTCGGCCTGTAAAAAAGGAACCTGTTAATGTGAAAATATAATGAATTTAAGGAGGTACGAAATGAAAATTACAAAAGTAGACGTCATGCAGGTAAAGACACCTAATCCTTCATGGAGACCGATTCTGTGCCGTGTTTATACGGACGAGGGAATCTACGGAGACGGCGAGGCCGCGCTGGCCTACGGCATAGCTGCTCCGGCTGCCTTTGGCATGATACGTGACCTGGCGGCACTTATCATTGGCATGGACCCTCTGGACAATGAGGTTGTCTGGGATACTCTCTACAAAAACACCTTCTGGGGACAGAACGGCGGTCCTGTGGTGTTTGCCGGAATCAGCGCCATTGACTTTGCGCTCTGGGATATACGGGGCAAGTTTTTCAACGTGCCGGTATACAAGCTGTTAGGCGGCAAGAAGCAGGACAATCTGCGCTGCTACGCAAGCCAGCTCCAGTTCGGCTGGAGCGACCACTGGGAGGAAGCAAAGGATACGGAGGAATATGCGGCAAATGCCAGGAAAGCAGTGGAGGAAGGATACGACGCCACGAAAGAGTGGGTTCCGGTTGTACCGGCACAGCACTATTTTATGGGTGGCATCTGGGTAAATTCTGACAGCCTGACATCGATGGAGCATCTGTATGCAGCAGGCGAGACAAGCTGCAACGGAGTGCACGGCGCCAATCGTCTGGCAAGTAACTCGCTGTTGGAAAGCCTTGTATTTGCGAAACGTGCAGCAAAAAAAATTGGAGCAAACCGATAAGAAAGGAAATAGAAGGATGAATAAAATTACGATGGATCTTCAAGTGGATCATTTGATTTTGGAGGCGTTGAGAGAAGATATCTCCAGCGAAGATGTGACAACGAATGCCGTGATGAAAGAAGCGGTCACAGGAGAGGTAGAATTGATTTGTAAGCAGGATGGAGTGATTGCCGGATTAGATGTGTTTGAACGGGTGTTCCATCTTTTGGATGCGGACACAAAGGTGGAATTATATTGTAAGGACGGGGATCAGGTGAAGAATGGAGAACTGATGGGAAAAGTGATCGGCGACATCCGTGTACTTTTATCAGGAGAGCGAGTGGCATTGAATTATCTGCAGAGAATGAGTGGAATCGCAACATACACACGCTCCGTTGCAGATCTTTTAAAGGGAACCGGTACAAAGCTTTTAGATACGAGAAAGCCGACGCCGAATATGCGTATTTTTGAAAAATATGCGGTGCGTGCGGGAGGCGGCTACAATCATCGCTATAATCTGTCAGACGGTGTCCTTTTAAAAGATAATCATATCGGGGCAGCCGGAAGTGTGGCGAATGCAGTGCGCATGGCAAAAGAATATGCGCCGTTTGTGCGAAAGATTGAAGTGGAAGTGGAAACGCTAGAGATGGTAAAAGAAGCTGTGGATGCGGGAGCAGATATTATTATG
>ERZ838225.2155-NODE-2155-length-11486-cov-2.967807_pt1 | contig 11486 bp, 13 predicted proteins | sample MGYA00519684_ERZ838225 | MGnify/ENA primary metagenome ERZ838225 (study PRJEB31850, sample SAMEA3708829) | human gut metagenome | biome: human gut; feature: human-associated habitat; material: faeces | place: China | collected 2014 ...
GCCGCGGGCGCGGCGAATCCCCGCGCTCCGCAGAGCGCAGCTCCCTGCTGAGGTTCAGCGAAAAACTCCCCGCCCGTCAGGGGCGAACACGCCTGCGGCAGTTCGCGTCCCCCGCTCAGCCGATGCAGAAAAGAAGCCGCCCGTCAGGGGCGAACACGCCTGCGGCAGTTCGTGTGCCCCGGTCACCTTGTGCCGAGAAAAGAAAAGCACCGCAGAATTGCTTCCACGGTGCTCAAAGTATGTACTTTTACTCAAATCGCAGCAGCGTATCGACATCCTTACGCGCCGGAGCCTGCGGGTCCTGTGCCGGATGACCGAGTGCGATGAGCGCAGCCACTTCCTGACCCTCGGGAATTTCCACGACCTTGGCAACCTCGGCCCATGATGACCGTGCCGAGACCGAGCGCGTGCGCGGCAAGGCAGAAGGTCTGCGCGGCAACGCCCTCGTCAAAGGACTGCCAGTGGGCAGCAAGCGGGGTGCTGAACGAGCCGTCGCGCTCGTAGCCCGAGCGACCCTTGATCATGGTCAGCACGACCAGTGCCGGTGCACCGTGCGTGGTCTTCTGGTTGAAGGCGAAGTCCAGCATGCAGTCGTCCGCCAGCTTGTCCTTCTTTTCCTTGTCGGTCACAACGATGTAGCGCGCGATCTGCGTATTCTTCCAGCTCGGCGCAAAGGCGGCAGCTTCAACGACCTGACGAACCTCGTCCTCGGTCACAGGCTGCTCGGTGAACTTGCGGATGCTTCGGCGGGTTTTGATACATTCCAGTGCTTCCATGAGAATATCTTCCTTTTTAGAGTATGTTTGACTTTATTATAGCAGAGCGGAAAAGCAAGTGCAAGTTAATTATCCGCCATTACCTTAATATAGTAGCGGCGATGGCGCGGACCGTCGAACTCGCAGAAATACACGCCCTGCCAGATGCCGAGGATGGGCTTGCCGTCCTCGATGAGCACGGTCTGGCTCGGGCCGACATAGCTGCACTTGAGGTGCGCGGTCGAATTGCCCTCGGCATGCCGGAACTCGCGCCGGTCGGGAAACGCCTCGCGCAGACCGAGCAGCAGATCGTGCTGCACATCCGGGTCGGCGTTTTCGTTGATGGTGATACCGGCGGTCGTGTGCGGACAGTACACCACGGCAAGACCGCTCTGCACACCGCTCTCGCGGATGACTTCACGCAGTCTGGCGGTGATATTGTACATGCCCTCGTGATCGGTCGAGATGGAAAATTCCCTGGTTTTCATGCTCATTCTCCTCGGCTTTCGTGCAGATAGGTCGCTTCCAGATCGGAAAGGTGCAGCTTTACGGCAAGCGGGTACTTCTCGAACGCGTGCGCGAGTGCGAAGCTGCCGCCCTTGACCGACTCGTCAAAGCCGCCCATGTGCCAGCGCACGGCGATCGCTTCCTCGGTGCGCAGCCGCATGAACCGCTCGATCAGGAACACGGATTTTTCGCCGTGACCATACGGAAACTGGTCGTCTACTGCGTAAACCGGCACCTTTTCCCACTCGCCGCGGTCGTTTTTGCGGTTGCGGAGCTCGGTCTTGTAGAAACCGGCCTTGCACAGATCGTGCAGGAGCGAAACGATGGTGTAGCTTTCCAGATCGTCGGTTTCGGGATTGAAATGCTTGGAGATCAGCACGTTGTACACGTTGAGCGAGTGGTCGAGCAGACCGCCCTCATACGCAGCGTGGAACCGTGTGGACGCGGGAGCCGTGAAGAAATCCGTGCCCTCGAGCCACGCAAGCAGCTTTTCTGCGCCCGGACGATGGATGTTTTTGTTGTAGGTTTCGATGAAAATCTCTTTATTTGACATGTTGTTCCTCCATTCGGGTGCGGGCAAGCCACAGAAGCGTATCCCGCCGATTGTCGGTCCGGCCGTCTATCACGGCATCCAGCAGGGCGTGCAGCATTTCACCGACCGGCCTGCCGCGCAGACCAAGCGCCTGTAAATCGGTTCCGTTTACGGCAAGCTGCCGCAGCGAGAAGCATTGCTCCTGCGCGAGTACGCGGTTCAGCAGCGCTTCGGTCTCAAACAGCTGTGCCACATAGTCGCGGCTGGTGCCCTGACCGACCGCGTCACCTTTTTTGATCGCCAGCAGGTCGCGGAACCGCGCCTCTCCGATGCGCGACAGACTGCGCCGCACCAGCTTTTCGTTGTCACCGAGCGGTGTGTCGTGCCGCTCGACCAGCAGGAGAATGCGTTCGGTGTCCGCGCTCGAGAACCGCAGCCGCGGCAGGAGCTCGCGCGACAGCGCAAGGCTCGCCTTGGGATGTCCCCGGAAATGCCCGATGCCTTGCTCGTCCACGGTCTTGCAGGCGGGCTTGCCGCTGTCGTGCAGCAGCATCGCCCACCGGAGCACCGGCTCGGCCGGTACCTGACCGACCGCGCGCACGGTGTGCTCCCACACATCGTATAGGTGGTGCGGATTCTGCTGCTGACAGCCCTGCATGGGCGCGAGCTCGGGCAGGGCAGAGGTGATAAGGTCGGCATAAGCCATCAGCGTGCGCTGCACATAGCGGCCGCACAGCAGACCGGTCAGTTCCTCACGGATGCGCTCGGCGGCAATGCAGTCCAGGCGATGCACCTGCCGCCGCATGGCAGCGGCGGTTTCCGGCTCGATGGCAAAACCCAGCTTGGATGCGAACCGCAGTCCGCGCAGGATGCGCAGCGCGTCCTCCTGAAATCGGGTGTCTGCATCACCGACCGCGCGCAGAACGCCGTTTTTGAGGTCGGTTTGCCCGCCGAACGGGTCGCACAAACCGCGTTCCGGGTGCCACGCCATCGCACCGACCGTGAAATCTCTTCGTGCCAGATCCTCACGGATGTCGGTGACAAAGCGCACGCCGTCCGGATGCCGCCCGTCCGAGTAGCCGCCCTCCGTGCGGTAGGTGGTAATCTCGAGCGGGCCGCCGTCCGTGAGTACGGTCAGCGTGCCGTGTTTGAGTCCGGTCGTGAGCACACGCGCGTCCGCGAACACGGCCTGCATCTGAGCCGGAGACGCGGACGTACACAAGTCCCAGTCGTGCGGCGGGACACCGCGCAGACTGTCGCGCACGCAGCCGCCGACCGCCCACGCCTCAAATCCGGCACGCTCTAATCGCCGGATGGCGTGTGCCGCGTGTTCGGGCAGCTGCATCACTTTTTGTCCTGCTTCAGCTTGTACGAGCTGCCGTCCGGATTGATAACCACCGTGTTGTCCAGCTGTGCCTTCAGGCTCTTGCGGAAATCGGCAACGTACTCTGCGCGGAGCTCCTGCTGCTCCTTCTTCTCTGCGTCGGTCAGTCCTTCGGTCTTGGCCTTTTTGGCAAGCGCGTTGATGCGTGCAATTTTTTCGTCAGTCATATTGCAAAATCTCCTTGATTATCCTTATGCTATCTTTATATTATATCAAATTTCTATCCGTAATGAAAGCCTTTTGCGGACGCTGAGCAGCCGTTTCCGGTTATATCGCTGAATCCACGCGAACGGCAGGTTCGCCAGCTGAATCGCAAGCGCAATGACCGCATACCGGATGAGCCACGCCGTCCGGTCGGCGCTCAGCAGACAGAACGTGAGCGACACCCATCCGAGCACACCGATCACATAATGAATCACTTCCGCACGGCAGGTGATGAACAGAAAACGGTCGAGGTATGCCGTATCCCGCCCGGATTTGAGGTGCCGCTTGTCAAATTCGGGATTGAACTGCGGCAGCCGGTCCTTCCATTTCGGCAGACCGATCTTGCGGAAAACCCGCATTTCCCAGTCGGAAACCGTGAAAAACCGTCGGTTCGGGTCGAACCACCGCGTTTGCACGTCCTTCGGCAGAGCGCACACCGCGCCAGCCGTACCGAAATGCAGTCCGACCCAGAACGCTGTATTCAGCAGGGTAATGAGCAGATCCTTCATGCGGTTTGCCTCCCTTCGTACTGTCTCTATCATACCATGATATCGCTGTTTGTTCAACCGAACTGCCTTGACCGACAGGCTTCTGCATGCTACAATAAGTGAAGATTCTTCTGTGTTAAATCATAGTAAAGAGGTAGTCTATATGAAAATCGAAACAAAATGCCTGCATGAAGGCTACAAGCCGGAAAACGGCGGTCCGGGCGTCATGCCGATCGTGCAGTCCACCACTTACCGCTTTGACTCGACCGCAAAGATCGCGTCCCTGTTCGATATGCCGACAGAGTGCATCTACTCGCGCTTCGCCAACCCGACCTGCGACGCGGTAGAGAAAAAGATCGCGTCCCTCGAGGGCGGCGTCGGCGCGATGCTGACTTCCTCGGGTCAGGCGGCATCCCTGCTGTCCATCCTCAACCTGTGCTCGGCAGGCGACAGCTTCATCGCGGCTTCCACCATCTACGGCGGCACGATCAACCTGTTCGGCGTAACGCTCAAAAAGCTCGGCATCGAGTGCATCTGGGCGGATGCAGAGGCGAGCGAGGAGGAAGTGCAGAAGCTGTTCAAGCCCAACACCAAGGCTGTGTTCGGTGAAACGCTGGCCAATCCTGCTCTGACCGTGTTCGACATTGAAAAGTGGGCGAACATCGCGCACAAGAACAACGTACCGCTCATCGTGGACAACACGTTTGCAACGCCGGTGCTGTGCCGGCCGATCGAATGGGGTGCGGATATTGTCATCCACTCCACCACCAAGTACATGGACGGCCATGCCGTACAGGGCGGCGGTGTGATCGTGGATGGCGGCAAGTTTGACTGGGCGGCATCGGGCAAGTTCCCGGATTTCACCGAGCCGGACGAAAGCTACCACGGCGTGGTCTACACCCGTGATTTCGGTGCGATGGCGTACATCATCAAGGCGCGTATGCAGCTCATGCGCGACTTCGGCTGCTATCCGGCGGCACACTCGGCGTTCCTGCTCAACCTCGGTCTGGAGACCCTTCCGGTGCGTATGCGTCAGTACTGCGAGAACGCGCTGACCGTTGCCAAGTTCCTCGAGTCGAGCGACAAGATCGCATCCGTTCGCTACCCCGCACTGCCGGGCAACGAGCACTACGAGCGTGCGCAGAAGTACCTGCCGATGGGCACCTCGGGCGTTATGTCTATCGACATCAAGGGCGGCCGCGCTCCGGCGATGAAGTTCATGGACAGCCTCAAGCTGGCGTGCAATGAGGTTCATGTTGCCGACATCCGCACCTGCGTGCTGCATCCGGCGTCCGAAACCCACCGTCAGCTGACCGATGAGCAGCTGGTTGCCGCAGGCATTGAGCCGGGCATGGTGCGTATTTCGGTCGGTCTGGAGAATGTTGAGGACATTATCGCTGACCTCAAGCAGGCGCTCGACACCCTCGATTAAGACGATTTCATCGTCTTAATCGAAGAGAACGTACCGAACACGTTCGGATACGTCCCATACGAACATCGGCGCGTCGCACGGCGGCACACCGATGTTCTTTCTTGTATAAAAAGTCAGGCGCATGTCCTGACTTTTTATGAATTTCTGCGAAATTCTATTAAATGCGCGCTACGCGCAAAAAGAAAGGTTAAACTATGCGTATTCGCTCTATTGAGGCATCCGACCGCGAATTTTTTATCGACCGCTGCCATGCGTTCTATAAAACGCCTGCCTGCGACCACGAAATCCCGCAGCAGAACGCCGAACGCACGTTTGAGCTGCTCCTGCACGGCACGCCGTATGCGGACTGCCTGATTGCCGAGGACGAGAACGGACAGCCGTGCGCGTACTGTCTGCTGGCGCTCACCTGGTCGAATGAGGCGGGCGGTCTGTGCGTCTGGCTGGAGGAGATCATGGTGGATGACGAGCAGCGCGGCAAGGGCATCGGCAGCAGGATTATTGCCGCGGTGCACGAAAAGTACAACACGGCCGCGCGGTATCGTCTGGAGGTAACGGAAAGCAACGTGCGGGCAAGTGCCCTCTATCACATGCTCGGCTTTGAGGATTTGGAGTACAGGCAGATGATACTGGACACGCCGCCGCTCGGCTAAGCAGATCGTTGGTATTTTTGTCACAAACTTGTTACAAATTACCTCTTGATTTTGTGCACTAAGCGCACTATAATAAAGACATCAAAAGGAAGGAAGGTGGGTCCGATGGACAGTGAAATTCAGCAGTACGCGGGAGATATCCTTGCACATCCGCGTTTTCAGCAGCTTCGCACGTTCTGTCACCACGGACTGGACAACTCTGTGTATGACCATTCCGTTGCGGTAGCAGAAGCAGCCTGTCAGATCGCCCGCCTGATGCGTCTGTCGGAGAGCGAAACGACCTCGGTTGTCCGTGCCGCGCTGCTGCATGACTTTTTCGGCTATGACTGGCACGGCGAGCGTTTTCGCCGTTATCTGAGCCATTTTTCCGGCGTGCACCGCATTGCCCACATGCACGGGTTCATTCACGGCCACATCGCAGCCGACCGCGCCAAGCATACCTTCGGTCTGTCCGAGCGGGAGTGCGAAGCCATCGCACGGCACATGTTTCCGCTGGCGGCCATGCCGCGCACAAGAATCGCGTGGATCGTCACCGTGGCGGATAAAGCCGTGGCGTCCAAGGAAATGACCGCCGCTGTCGGCGGTTACGTCTCGCACGCGTACCATAAAATTTTCGCATAAAAAAGCACCCGATCTCCATTGTGTCTGTTGGAGATCGGGTTTTTGTTATTCGTAGATGGAGTCGATGGTGGATTTCATTTCGTCTACTGATACAGGAGCGGAGATAAGCACTTGATAATTTCCTGTTAAGGCAACGGCATTGATTTGCTGCAAATTATGCATAATATACCATGTGGTATTCTCTTTGACATATTCAAGCACGGGTCGATCATCTTTTTCAATCGTTCCGGTCGATGAATCCGTGACTTTGGAAATCAGCACAAACATTTCAGAATGTTTAGCATTATCCTCATAATTTGTAAAAATGCTGTCTTTACCTAACAGATAATCCTTTGTCATTTTAATGTATGTCTGCTTATATCCATCCGGCAGCCACAATGGAGCCATTTTTGTTTTAATTCTCAATGCTGATAAAGTATCTGCTAAGGTCGCATTTTCGATATTAAACCATTCAGTCATGTGTCCATCGTCCCAAATGGAAGCACTCTTTTCTAAACCAAAACTCGATAAATCCGTATCCGGCAAATCGGCATATTCCGGTAGTGGATCACACTTTTCTGCTGGCTCTAAGGTTTGAGCATACTCTTCTATTGAAGAAGTATTGCTCTCGGGAAACGCAGTATACGTTTCATGGTTATAATCCGGCATATTAGTACGATCATCCCATGAACCATCTGGATAATAAATGATTTTTCCATCTTCTGACGTAGCAAAATCATCATGGTAAAAGCCGAATGTTTCCGCACCCCACATCGCTGCATAGTCGAACGGATTGTGACCGGTAGCCAGCGCAAACACGGTTCCTGCGGCGAAAACAGCTGCCGCGACAACAAAAATGCGGTAGCACAGCCGCCGTCCGCGGTGCGGCCTGACGAAAAATTCCTTATGGTCGGCCTTGAACTTTTTAAGTGACGCTTCTGTGTCGATTTCCGGCGCGTCCGTCTGCGTCTGCAAATACTGCTCGAGCGCAGGCAGCGCCGCATCACCGGTTTCGCAAACCTCGTCCATCAGCCGGAACAGCTCGTCAATCTGCTTAGAATCCTGCATTGTCGTCACTCCTTTCCATAAGTTCGGCGCAGTGCCGCCGTGCGCGGCTGTACTGGCTGCGGCAGGCGGTCTCGGAAATGCCGAGTTTTTCCGAAATGGTGGAATAGTCCATGTCCTCAGCGAGCCGCAGGGTCAGAATGCGCTGTTCGGACGCGGATAAGCCCTTTGGCAGCATACCGGAAAACGGTATCAGCTCGGGTTCGGCTGCACGCAGAATGCTTTCCTCAAGCGGCGCGGCCGCGTGTCTGCACTGCGCGCGGTATTCGCTGATGGCGTTGTTTTTCAGCACGCGGAACAGCCACTTGACAGGCTGCTCGTGCTCCATCACGCTGTTGATCTTTGCCAGCAGGATGAGAAAGGTGTCGGCCACAATGTCCTCGGCAATATCGCGGCTGCCGACAATGGGCAGAACGGTCTGCACCATCATCCTATAATACTTTGTATATGATTCCTCGAAAAAGAGGATTTGCTCCTGTGTCAATTTGGTTCCCCCTCGGGTTGGAAATGATACCATTCAATTATACAACGCCTGAGCGGGATTTTCTGTGGCAAATTTTTTGAAAATTTTTTTAGCGGTTTGCTGTCACAAAACGGCGCTCCCGGTCGTTGTAATAGTATCAGGAAAAATGGATTGACAGAATATGATTTTTGTTGTATACCATAGGTATGGATAGAAAAAACTGTATTTTATCATGTGGAGGGGCAATTATGACTAAGTTCAAGAAAATCGTAAGCGGCACACTCGCGGGCTGCCTGATGGCGTCCGCACTGATGATGAGCGCAGGCGCAGCAAATGTGCAGACCTATATACCGTCGGGTACGGTGCAGGCAGCTGCACAGAATACGGCGCAGACCCGCACCGCCGTAAAAATCAATCCGCAGAGCGCGGACATTTATGCAGAGGGCATTCCGGCTGCCTTCCCGAGCGAGGACGGCAAGACGGTTTACACGGCGCTGAGCTACAACGGCTCAACCTACATGCCGCTGCGCACGGTTGGCCGCTGGATGGGCAAAAATATCTCGTGGGACGGTGCATCGCGCACGGTGTTCCTGTCGGGTACTACGGAAAAGTCGTATCCGTGTGCGGATGACGATGCGTACCACAAGGAAGGCGTGAAATATGTCGGTGCGACCGGTCATGCTACGCTCGATAAGGGCGTAAAGGTCCTCGTGGACGGCAAACAGCAGACCTTCAAAAACCAGAAGGGCGTGACCATTTATCCGCTGTTTTACCAGAATTCCATCTATCTGCCGCTGCGCAACATCGGTGAGCTGACCGGCATGGACGTAACGTGGTACAGTGCCAAGGCGGAGAATGACGTGAACGCCATCTTCCTGCGCATGCCGCTGAGTGACAGCAAGCGTGCCGAAATGGAAACCTACGCGACAAATCTCATGAAGCAGCTGCTTGATATGCGGACGGATACGCAGAAGATCAAGAATTGTGCGTCTGCGGTGAAAAACGGCGGCTATACCGACTATGTAGTTACCGATAAGGCAACCGCCATGGCGGCGCTGGACTCCATCAAGCGCAAAGCGCAGACCATCCGCAGCGGCATGACCGAGCAGGAGAATCCGATCCGCTACTACAACAGCAGCCTGATGAACGAACTGGATTTCCTCATCGATAACGCGGACGCCGTGATGGACCGCGTGAAGAACGGGCGGGTCGTGCTCGGCAGCAGCAATCCGGATACGAGCGTGGTCGATCAGACCGCTGTCATGTTCGGCGCTGATAATACTATGCTGGACTGCGAACGCATGGTTCGTATGCTGCGGCAGAACATGGATAGACTTTTTTAATGCAAACCAAGACCATAAAAAGCTGAGGATTACCTCAGCTTTTTATTTATCCGACAATTTTCCAATTCCCATCTACCAGTTTCAGCACAAGCTCAAACTGCGAAATTTGCGTCATTTTCATAACATTATCCAGTATTCTACTGTCACAGTTACCATTACAGTATCGCTATGCCTGTTCAACACTATGCTTTTAAGCTGGCTGACCATATATGTAAGCATGGAATCATTGCTAACATAGTAAGATAGTCCTTTAGGTTGCCGTCGGCTATAATATGAAAAAGATAATCAAGAAATCCATAACACGCAACGAATAATAATCGATATACCGTAGCGATTATTTTAAAAATGTAAAACAACAGACAACAGCTCTCCAAAACGCCATTCGTCATCTGTGCATTTTACTGCAAAAATCATACTGAACTCTGCACTTTCAGTACAAATTCCACTTTTAATGGTATAATACAAATATGAAATAAACAATTTACATACTCGATTATCTTTCACAATAACTGTAAAGCATTTTATAGTCTTACCAGCTATATTTGAGTTAAATTATAATGGCTATTGCAGGAGAAAAGTAATGAAAAAGAACCTTTCCATTTCATGCATTCTATTAGCTGTAGTAACTATGTTCGGTCTTTATTGTTATCGAGAGCGTGAAAATAAAAATTTAGTTGCTTCCATTGAACCATACACCGAAACCGCAGTAATCTTATCAGATTATATTGATTTTGAAAAAAGCATTTATATCGGTCACAAATCCGACCATAAGATATTATATAAAAATTACGCTGATAACTATATCAGGTCGGTTGACCTAAATACCCAAGAGCAACAGGAAATTATTAAATTGGATACACAAACAAACGGCACCATGACAACCTTTGCTTATAAGGATAATTGGTTCGTCTGGTCCGAAAGCCAGGATGCCGAGCTGCGTGTAGGAAGTTCTATTGGTGAAAATTGGGCTGTATACACGGCTGACCTGCGTACAGGAGAAATCATATTCGTAGACGGCGAAAACGATTTCTTCCCTAAAACACGAGATTTTGACCCGCACCCGTGGTCACTTTCGGTAAATGGTAACTTTGTTGTTTACTCCAGCTATACAGCTAATGAAGATGGTATTTACCCTGCAATAAAAATTTATGATTTGAACAATCATAAATTGGAAATTGCAGATACAGCAGATTCCATGCAAACCACTTTTGGTTCACCGTCTGTGAATGACAAAAATGTTGTTTATCTAAAATATGATTCTAATGGCAGTTCCCTTTGGACATATGACATAGAAAAACATAAACGTATGTGTATCAAGCCGCCCGAACCGTTGCAGGAAATATGCATCACAAACTCTTTTATCGTAGGCGTTTCGGAGTGGCAGCCGCAAAAATCAGAATCGTTATACTGTTATGACTTCGCTCATAAGAAATGGTCAAAACAGATAGACGCCACCACGAAATTATATCCAAACAATATTGACAGCACCTTAGAATTTGCTGAACTGCAATCTTCAAACGATTTTATAACATGGCGTCCGATTACTGGAAATGCACTTTATGTGTGGGATATAACAACCAATAAAGTATTGGATTTGTCCGAAAATGTTTCTGGGTTAATTGATTATGTATTATATCCTTTTGATGAAGATTATCTGGTTTGGTGTGAAACAAATACACAAACGCAAGAAACTAAGTATCCACGTATAAAAATATCAAGTGAATCATAAAATTTCTGCGCTCGCCACCGCGAGAATAGAAGGCTCGTCTCAGAATCGAAACATTCTGCGACGAGCCTTTTTCCTCTTCGGTATTCGATTTTCACACTTCGTTACTTGCTACTTTTCCCCGTACAAACGCATACATCACCCGACGATTTTCCAATTCTCATCCACCCGTTTCAGCACAAGCTCAAACTGCGAAATCTGCGTCATTTGTGTAACGCTGTCCAGATATTCCACCGCCACAGTTGCCGTTACGGTATCGCCGTCCTTGTTCAGCACCGTGCTTTTAAGTTGATTGAACGCATAGTCCGCGCACTTTACCGACGGCATAGAACCACCA
>ERZ838225.2167-NODE-2167-length-11403-cov-3.042474_pt1 | contig 11403 bp, 9 predicted proteins | sample MGYA00519684_ERZ838225 | MGnify/ENA primary metagenome ERZ838225 (study PRJEB31850, sample SAMEA3708829) | human gut metagenome | biome: human gut; feature: human-associated habitat; material: faeces | place: China | collected 2014 ...
TTTTTCATCTGTATAACAGTCTAATAAGCCAATGCCATCCTGTACTTCTAACAGTGTATCAAATGGTTTTGTATTGAAGTATTTTACATACTGGTTGTCTGGATTTTCTGTAATATCTGTCTGTGTCCAAACTTCTGTATTTACAGGGTCAAATCCTAATACGTTCCATACTTCTACGTTGGCTTCATCAGAAAGTTTGATGAATGCAAATACGTCTGCTGCAAGGTCTGCATTTTCACCGGATGCTACAACTGCAGTACCGGTACCGCCACCACCGATTGTCTTAACGGCATCATTGTCACCGAATACTGGAGGAGCTGCGATTGCAACTTTACCGGAAAGGTCTGTCATGTAACTTAAGTAACGGCTTGTCTGCCAGAATGGCATGATTGCTGCTGCAACCTCTCCATCATTAAACAGAGGATAAGCTTCTTCATTATCAGGCTGTCCACCAGCGATTGTAGCAAGTGCACCTGCATCCTGCATATCTTTCATGCACTGTAATACTTCAACCATCTTGTCGTTGTTTACATCAAGAGAACCATCTTCTTTTAAGTAGCTTCCACCTTTCTGAGCTAACATCAGGTTCAGTGTCCACTGTGCAGTTGTTTCAGCTGCTGCAAATGTTTTTCCGGTTGCATCGTGATATTTGATACCGGCTTCTTTAAAGTCATCCCATGTTTTGATTGTTGTGTAATCAATTCCTGCTGCTTCTAAAGCTTCTGTATTATAGAATGCAACAGTGGTACCAACATGTGTTGGAAGTCCATAGCATTTACCGTCTTTAGAATATAAGTCAAGTCTGGACTGTACTACATTATCTTTGTATGGTGCAATTGCATCTGTTAAGTCTTTCAGTCCGATGTTTCCTGTCATAAATGCCGGGAATTTTCCTAACTCGATATCAACAACATCCGGTGCACCTTCTCCGGATTCCAGAGCCAGAGACAGTTTGTTGTGCATATCATCATAAGCCATGTTGGATAATACCAGTTTTACTTTTCTGTCAGGATTCTCTTCGTTCCACTTTTCAGCCATATCTGTGTAGAAATCCTGATGGTTTTCAATGAATGTCCATACATTAAGAGTGGTAACGTCATCTCCCTCTACATCCATTTCTTTTTTACCTGTTTGTTTTGCGGAATCACCACTTCCGGAATCACTGCCTGATGAACCACAACCTTCCAATGGAGTTCCTACCATTGCTGCACATAATAATGCTGCTAACACTTTCTTTTTCATATTATAGTGTCCTCCTTTAATAATTTTATCAACTCAGAAGCCTCCTGCTTCTGCATGATACCTGGTTGACAAATACTGACATTTTTCAATTAAACGTTTAACATTTAAATGTTCCGCTCTTTTGAACTTGATTCCTATTTCCGACCTTTTTTTGTCTAATCTGCCCGAATCTTGTCTGTCATTATTGATTTTGTACAACGCTCTTGTTTGTTTTTCTTATTTATACCACATTATTTACACAATAAAAAGCTTATAAATTTTATTTTTTAACGATTAATATCTCTATAATCTCTTTTTTTTTCTTATTATCTCATTTTTTCTTTGTTTTCCATCTTTTCTACATGTTTTAATTTTTTTAAATCGTTTAAGTATGTACAAACTGCACAACATTTTCCCTCTCAATCCTAATATTTATCAATTTCAAGTCCTGTTTTCTTTGTATATTTTAACGAAAAACAGCTTTCCAAAACCTTTTAAAAAAAGTCTCAAAAAGCTGTTTTTTTCATTGCTTGTATCCTATTCTCACAACTTGTACCACTATAATTTGTAGTCCTGCACAGACTTACGAATTAACATCTCACAAGGCATCTGATAAATCACTTCTTCTTCCTGCGGTACAATCCGTTTTTCCAGCAAAGCAATCATCACTTCTGCTGCACGATATCCAATATCATGCAGCGGCAGTCGGATTGTCGTGAGCGGTGGCTTATAATAACTTGATAACTCTCTGTCATCGTATCCTACAACAGAAAGTTCCTCCGGTATTTTTTTCCCAAGTTCATCCAGTCGGTCATAAAGTCCGCCTGCCATAAGATCATTCATACAAAAGACTGCTGTCACATCATGTGCAAGCAGTTCATCTGCCATTCTATATCCACTTTCTCTTGTCCAGTCTCCCTGTGCAACAAGTTCCGGATCATACACAATCCCGTTGTCTCGCAGTGCTTTCTGGTATCCGACAAGACGTGCCTGTGCATGAAGACTATCCTTTTTTCCCATAACTACACCGATTCTTCTGTGTCCATGCCGAATCAGATGACAGACAACTTCATACGCTCCATGTTCATCATCCACAACAATCGACGGCACTTTTTTGCTTTCCGTATATCCATAAGCCATGACTGCCGGTATCGGCAGGTCATCCGGAATACAATGCATCACCCTCTCATGAGCTGTCACATAAATAATCCCCTCAACCTGCTTTGCCATAAGCTTTTTTATTTCCTGTTTTACCCTTTCAAAATAATCTTCCCTGCCATAATACACATCCTGATACTTCTTATACAGCCGTAAATTCGTAAGTAAAATCTGATAATCAACTTCCTCACAGTATTCCGTAATCCCGTCAATAATATCCGGAATACTGAAAATAGTCATGTCCTCCGCTATAACACCTATGCTTCTTGTATTCTTTGTTTTAAGATTTTTCGCCACATAATTTGGCATATAGTCCATTTCCTTAGCTGTTTTGAGTACAAGTTCCCTTGTCGTTTCACTTGCACCTGGCTTTTTGTTCAATATGTTGGAAACGGTAGCCACTGATACATGACATGCCTTTGCGATTTCTTTAATCGTCGCCATTTTCCTTTTTTCACCTTCTTTTTTACTTAAACGTTTAATATAATAATTTTATTAAACAACGTCCCCTCTCTTCTGTCAACCTTTTTCGGAAAATCTCTTTTTTATTTTCTTTCTATTCATCTTTTATCTTTTATGCTATACTATACAGAAGCGACAAAAAAGGAAGTGATACTATAAATAATTCAATTTTTGAAAGAGAATATGGAGATGTCAATGACTGGGAAACTATGATGTTTCTTTATCATGCCGCATTAAAACAGGTGGCAACTAAAATTGATATCTTAAACGACGAATTTCAGTATATTCAGCATTATAATCCGATTGAACACGTAAAATCGAGAATCAAAACTCCGGAAAGCATTGTAAAAAAATTAAAAAAAGATGGTTACGAATCAAATATTCCAAACATGATTCGATATGTAAACGATATTGCCGGAATCCGCATTATCTGTTCTTTCACCTCTGATATTTATCTGATTGCTGATTTTATTCGTAAGCAAAATGATTTGCGCATTGAGAACATAAAAGACTATATGAAAAAGCCAAAAGAGAGCGGTTATCAAAGTTATCATCTACTGGTTTCTGTTCCGGTCTATCTCTATGATAAGACTCTCTATGTTCCCGTAGAAGTTCAGATTCGAACAATTGCACAGGATTTCTGGGCAAGCCTGGAACATAAAATTTATTACAAGTTTGAGGGAAATGCACCGGATTACATCAGTAAAGACTTACAGGAATGTGCTACGATTGTGGCTCAATTAGATCAGCGTATGCTGTCTCTAAATGAGGCAATTCAGAAATACAGCGCAACAGAAAATGAGTAACATGAAAGGGAGAAGACATTTTTGAGACGTCTTCCCCCTGTTTTTACCCATATAACTGTTCCATGGAACTATTTCTATTCGTTTTTAGCTGAATAAATTTTTGAAAAATTCGATAATTTTAGAGAAGAATCCCTGTACTTTTTCCTGATTCCAGTCTAATTTTAATCCTAAATCATCGATTTTATCATATAAATCTTTTGCCTGTTCTTTTAAGCTGTCCACATCAATATCCAGCCCCTTGATTTTATCCATCAAATCAACAATTTCCTGACGGTCCTCATCAGAAAGCTGGACATCCATCTCTTGTGCTGCCTGGTCAACTACATTTCCGATTTCTTCTTCCGTCAGTTTTTTTCCATTGTCACTGCCTTCTACAACCTGTTCTTTTACTGCTCCGACTAACTGTTCTGCTTTATCGGAATCACCTACACTTTCTGCAAGTTTTCCGGTCACAACCAGTTCGTTTGTCGCAGTGTCTACATTTTCCTGACTGACCGTTTCGCCTGTCATATTCTCATAAGACTTAATTGCTCCAACCAGAGCAGCCGTACCGGAAATATTATAAGGACCAGCTACCACAATCTCTGCATCCTCAATTCCTGCTGTTGCCAAGGCGTTCTGGTACATACCGGTCGTACAATAAGTAATGTTGTAGGTTGTAACTTTAATTCCACTTCCGTCAGTTTTTCCTTTTACCAGTACAGAAGAAAGGGCTCTTGTTCCGATTACGCTTTTACTCAGATAAGAATCCAGATATTTGTGTTCATCGGCATTGGTAATCGTTGTTACGGTATAATTTTTCAAGTCATCTTCTGTCACACCAAGTAATTTTAATACGATTGCACGGTCATTTGCACTTAAGTCTGCACCTAAGGATACATAAGGTTTCTCCAGTTTTGCATCTTCTCTATCGGCCCATACACTGACCGGAGACATGACCAGCATCAGTCCTGTCATCAGTAACGCTAATTTTCTTTTGTTGAGTTTCATAATAAAAATCTCCTTTCAAAGTTTCACCCTCATCATAACACACTCCCTGTTTTTATGCATCTAAAGTTTTCATTAAGAAATTTCATCTGAAACTTTTTCATGCCCAATTGTTCTGCAAAATCAACGAAAAAAAGCCCCTTACCCACACCTTAGTGCTTTACGCAGTTGACACAGGGGAGTGCTTATCTGCGTTCAACTGCCCCCTCATGGTTTGTTTAGCCATTATACAAATCCTCTTGCCCGCCACTTAAGAAAAGTGGTATGATAGATAATACACACAACGTACTCTCAGAATCTTTCTGTATTTGATTTTGCGGCTGATTTTTCAAGAATACATTTCACTTAAAGGAGGGATTTTTTCATGGCTATTGCAAATCAGGAAATGATACGTGACAATAACCGCAGACAGGTGCTTGAATATCTTGTAAACCATCCACCAATCTCAAGGGCTGCGCTTTCTCAGCAGCTTCATCTGACAAAAGCGACCATTTCCAATATCGTTCAGGAGCTGATTGAACAGCATCTGATTTTAGAAATCGGAAGCGCTCAGACTTCTCTTGGAAGAAAACCTATTTTACTTGAATTTCAGAAAAAATGCGGATATGCACTTTCTATTGACGTGCATCCGTCTCAAATTATCGCTTTAACTTCGGATTTAAAAGGAGAAAACTGCCGTTTAAAAGAATATCCGTTCCAAAAAGAAGATAATTTATACAAAAATCTGTGCCGAATAATTCATGATATCCTGCCTGAGTATGGGGATTGTCCCTATAAAATCGTAGGAATTACCATCGGAATCTATGGTGTTGTACAACAAAATCAGATTCTTTTTACTCCTTATTATCCGCTTCCGGATTCTAATCTGGCCAAACTGCTTGAATCAGAGTTTCACATTCCGGTTTTTGTTGAAAATGAATCGAACCTGTCTGTTCTCGGTGAATCGGCATTTCATCATTATGACCAAAACATGGTATTATTAAATATTCATGATGGAATTGGTATGGGAATTATGATTAACGGTCATCTTTATCGTGGTCAGGACGGCTATGCCGGAGAAATCGGACATACAATTTTATTTCCCGACGGCAAACCCTGCCCATGCGGGAATCATGGATGTCTGGAACAATATGCCTCTGAGAAAGCGATTTTAGAAGAATATGCCAGACTCACCCATCAGGAACAGGTTACGATAGATGCTTTTGTCCGTGACTATCAGAACCAGGTTCCTGAAGCACTTGAAATGATGGAATTATTTTCCAAATATATTTCAATTGCAATCAACAATATTATTAATACGTTTAATATTGAACTGGTCGTGCTCAACAGCTCGTTTTCTAATTATATTCCGCAGATTAACCTCTCGATTCAGGACTATCTGCACCATCATCAGAATCGTAAATGCCAGATTATCCCTTCCCGGCTTCAGGATATTTCCGGTCTGATGGGGGGAATCCGCATTGGTGTCGAACGTTTTCTGGATATTCGTCACTTGATAATTGAGAATTTTTCTTCCAACAAAATACGATAAAATCTGCCATTCACAAAAGTTTTGAATTTCGTTCATGATTTCTTCACAACTTCAACATGATTTGCACATATTTATCGAATATACTAAAACCATAAAAATAATAAAGAACAAAAATTATTTTTATATTTTCTTTTTCATATGTCGGTCGCAAACGACCGGCTCTCCTTCCTTTAATATTTATAGAAAAAAGCCATCGCCCAGTTTCGGATATTCTGGGCGATGGCTTTTCGTCTTATTTCTATATTCATTTTTTCTGTATTCATTTTATTTCTTGAATTTTTCACTTTTCAGAAAATGCATTGGCAAGTTTTGCAAAATCCTCCAAAGTCAGTGCTTCCCCTCGAATTCCCGCTTTAAATCCACATTTTTCAATAGTCTGCTGGATTTCCTCTTTGGAATAAGACAATTCTGGTGAATTATTCAATCCATTTGCAAGGGTCTTTCTTCTCTGGTTAAAAGAAGCACGAATCAGGCGGAACATCAATTTCTCGTCAGCCACCTCAACCGGTGGTTTTTCATGTCTGGTCAGGCGAATCACTGCACTTCCCACCTTTGGTCTTGGCATAAAACAGTTTGGTGGTACATTTGCCACGATATACGGCTCTGCGTAATACTGAACAGCCAGTGACAGTGCACCGTAGTCTTTTGTGCCCGGACCAACTTTCATTCGGTCTGCTACTTCTTTTTGTACCATTACGGTAATTGAATCAATCGGAACCTGACTTTCAAATAATCCCATGATAATCGGCGTTGTAATATAATATGGCAGATTTGCCACAACTTTAATCGGTTTCCCGTCATTGTGCTCCTCTGCCAGTTTTTTGATATCTACTTTAAGGATATCCTGATTGATAACCTGAACATTATCAAATTCTTTTAAAGTATCTTCCAAAATTGGAATTAACGCCTTATCGATTTCCACCGCAAACACTTTTCTGGCAGAAGCTGCCAGATACTGGGTCATAGTCCCAATTCCGGGACCAATCTCCAGTACAAAATCATCTTTCGTGATTCCTGCTGCGCTTACAATTTTATCAAGTACATGGGAGTCAATTAAAAAGTTCTGTCCGAATTTCTTCTGAAAAACAAAATCATATTTCTGCAATACTTCAATCGTATTCTTTGAATTTCCAAGATATGGGACTGCCATATTTTTTTCTCCCTTTTTTATCTGCTTTTTCATCTATATTTTTTATCTGCAGACTCTATTTTTATCTGCAAATTTTATCTATATTTTTATCTGCAAACTGTTCCTGTTATGATATCTTACAGGTTAAAGTCTTTTTCATACAGCATAATTCGTCCGGTTACATCCAGATGACGTTTTGCCACTTTTTTACCTGGACGTCTGCCCAGTCTGGAAGCTTTTGCAATTGCACTATCCATCATTTCCCTTACCTGTCCGACGCAGACTGGGTCATCTTCATACTGATTATCGCCAATCAAAGAATATACCGCAAGTACTGCAATATCATCTACCTTATAGCCTTTTTCCTTGGCATAAGTCTTGGCGAATGACACCAGCTCGTCATTGGTAAAAACCGGAATTACAATCCTCGAATCAAATTTTTCCATAAATTCCGGATAATCCTGCTTCAATGTATAAATTCCGGCTTTTGAATCTTCCAAAATAACAGTCAGACGATTGGTCTTAAATTCCATCGCTTTGGAAAGATTCTCAACTGTTTGGGCAGTCATTGCAGATGCACGTCCGATTGCCAGAAATCCTCCTGAAAGTTTATCTACAATAAATGCAGGGTCTTTTTTATTTAACACCTCTGCGGTCAGGTAAGCCACTTTTGCACCTTCCATCTGGCGTTCTTTGCAAAGTGCTTTAATCAGGCTTTCTGAAAATCTGGTTTTTCCTGAACCGGAACGTCCAGTTACAATCATATTTCCTGCCTTGGAAGTCTTTTCACACGCAGATTTCTGTGCGATATCCAAAGCTTCTTTTACCTGTTCTTTCATTCCCGGAATTGGTGCAAAATAAGTAAAGAGTCGTCTGTGTTCTTCATCTGTCAAATGATGACGAAGCACTTTTTCCGGTTCTGGTTCTACTTCTGTAACCGCTTCAATTTCCTGAACCACTTCTGACTCAGCATTTTCTTCTTCTGACTCCACTGTTTCTTCAACCACCCACTGCGCCGGTTCACTCTCTCGTGCTTCTTCTACTTCAATCGGTTCCGGTTCAGCAGATTCCGTCACTTTCTCTTCCTGCTGCTCTTCTGTCTCAACGGACTCAGCTGCTTCATTTTCCTGTGGCTCTTCTGTCTCAGCTTCAGCCACTTCTTCCTCTGATGCCTCAGTTTCAGCTTCTACCGCTTTTTCTGCTGTTTCTTCCTCCGCTGTCACAACCGCTTCCGCCATTGCTTCTTCTACAACATTTGATAAATCAACCGTTGCATCGGTTTCTACTGCATTTTGACGTGCTGCTTTTATCTCTTCTAACGGAAGCTGGATAGTTGCGCCTTCTGACACTTCCATTTCTGTTTTTGCTTCCGCTTCGTTTTCTACTGCTTCAGTTTTTTCTTCCTGAACCATCTCATCTGCCGCAGCTCCAAGTGCCGCCTCTAAATCAAATTCTTTAACAGGTTCTTCTTCTGCAATTTTCGCTGTTTCTTCCTGCAGTTTTGCTTCTACCTCTTTTTTCTTTTCGAGTTCTTCTTCGATTTCTTTTTTGATTTCTTCCGGCATTTGAATTTCCGGAAGTGGTTCAAAATCTGGTTTAACTTCCGGAGTTTTAATAAATTCCGGCATCTTCATTATTTTCGGCTGTTCTGCCAGTTCCGGTTTTACTTCCTCTTCCGCTTTTGCTTCTGAGCCTGCCCCAGATTCAGCTTTCTTAATCGCCTCCGGTTTCGGAAGCTGAAATGCCTCTGCTTTAACTGAATTTACTGCTTCCTCTGGTTTTACCATAGTCTGCGCAGTCTGATTGAGCATTTTTGCTGCCGCCTGAGTTGCCGCACTTACACTTGCCGCTGTTCTTGCAATACGTACTGCTTTCGGCTCTCCATAAAGTTCCTTATATTTTTCTTTCTCCGCATCTGTCAGCTCCGTATACTTCATTTTCAGCTCCAGAGCTTTCTTTACATACTTTCCGTCGCTGAACCAGAGAACCATCTCGTCACATTCTGCGATACATTTATCGTACATGCCGGCTCTTGCATACAATCTTGCCAGTTCATAAGCCCAGCGTTCTGTATACTCACTTGCTTTATATTTCTCTAAGATTTTAATCTGATCCTCAATCGGATTTTTTCTTCCTTTATAAATCTTATATTTCAAAATATAACGGTTGTTATCATTTGGAGAGAGTTTCATAAATTGATTATAGTACTTAACTGCACTTTCATAATCCGTCATCTTTACAGACAACTCTACCAGACGATATAAAATCAGCTTTCCGCTCGGTGCTCTCTGATAAGCCAGCAGAAGCAGTCTGAGACTGTCATCATACCGTTTATTAACCTCGTAGATTTCACTTACCATACAAAGAGTTCTTGCACTTCTGACACGTCGCCACTCAATTGTCTCTACAACATTCAGAGCTTCTCTGTAATCCTGCTTCTCTACCAGACTGTTAATCTCATCCAGTCTCGCACGGTATTCCTTTTTATCCAATATTTTCACCTCTGTTAGTTTCATGTACGCCCAAAATCAGCCGTACATTCAATACTTTCTTTTGCTGCGTTTATACTAAGTATATAACGTATATTAAGTCTTTACTATTAATATTTGTCACACCAGGGTTACAATACCCATAGTTAAGTTCAGTGTATCATACCCATGATTAGATGTCAAAGTCTTTCCCAGAGGTTCAATGAGGTACAGAACGCATATAGTATATATATTAATAGCAGGCAAAAACAAAATGGATGCCACCTGTGCAATACAGGATAACATCCATCTGCTTCACCTGGCTCATAATATGGATTTCCGATTCTCCCTCTTCTATTTCAGAATAATAATATCTCTTGCATCCTGAAGATTTCTTTTTCTTTTTTCTTTTAAATTTAATTTCAGAAACCTCCCGAACAACCAAACTCCCACCAGCAGCCCGATTAATATTGGTCCGGAATATTCCCCCAGATTTAAAAAAATCTGTCCAATTTCACCCATTTGAGCCCTCTTTTCCTCGGTTAAAAATAGCTTTCCTTTTTATTATACTATGTTTTTTCGACAAACGCTATGAAAAAACAAAAGGACTGTCGAAAACTCGACAGCCACTCTTTTTATTTATCAAAATCAGCTTCAAATATTCCTTCCGGAGTACGCATGGTCAAAATTCCAAGATTAAATTCTTCATCCTGAATGGTCACATGGTACTCAAATATTACATCGTCCTCAAATTTGGATAATAATAAATAACTTCCATTCTCTTTTCCTTCAATCTGGTCACAGATATCATCGTACACATCTGCTCCTGAAATTGCTCTCGGATAACCCGAAGCTTTTATTTTTTCTTCAATTGCCTGATATAATTCTTCCATAATAACTCACCGAACCCTTTCCGACTTTTATTTTAATACTTCTTTTGATATATAGAATGTATAGCGGTCTTTTCCTCGTTCTTTTGAAGCATACAATGCTTCATCTGCTTTTTTAAATAATTCTTCATAAGTAGACGCATGTTTTGGATACAGCGCAATCCCAATACTTCCATGTACCGGATTTGCACTCTCCGGCGTTCTGACATGAGCTTTCATCATTTCCACCAGATTGTTGACATAGGTTACTACCTGCTGCTTATCATCTATACCTGGAAGAAATACTACAAATTCGTCTCCGCCAAATCTTCCCTTATAATCATCTTCTCTGAAATTACTTCTAATACATTCTCCCATCAGACGCAGTACTGCATCTCCATAAGCATGTCCGAACGTGTCATTGATATGTTTAAAATTATCCAAATCGATCACCAGCATCATTGCCGGCTTGGACGGAGTTAACTCCATATACCGTTTTATCTTTCTCTCTATCGCATTTTTGGTTAAAAGCTTTGTCAGCTCATCTGTATCTCTCTGCTTAGCGATTTCCCATCTAAGCCGATGCTCATCTGCTTTGGTACGACTGGTCAAAAGATATAATAAAATCGCAAGCATCGTATAAATGATTGCATTTAATACATCAAAATTCGCAATCTCCGGCTCTTTATAATGCAGTGCAAAAGATCGAAAAATCACCGTCATAATGCAGAGAAACAACGACATCCGATATGGCTTGTCAATAAACAAAAGC
>ERZ838225.2195-NODE-2195-length-11252-cov-30.497633_pt1 | contig 11252 bp, 7 predicted proteins | sample MGYA00519684_ERZ838225 | MGnify/ENA primary metagenome ERZ838225 (study PRJEB31850, sample SAMEA3708829) | human gut metagenome | biome: human gut; feature: human-associated habitat; material: faeces | place: China | collected 2014 ...
GTTGGGTGCCTAAGTGTAAGAATTGCGATGTAAGCCTTACCTATCATAAAGGAATCAATCAGCTAACCTGTCATTATTGCGGTTATACCTACCAACTGCCGAAATCCTGTCCTGCCTGCGAAGGTACGGAACTGGTGAACCGTGGCTTTGGTACGGAAAAGATTGAAGATGACATTAAAATCCTTTTTCCCGAAGCGGCAGTGGCACGAATGGACTTGGATACCACACGCACCCGCTCTGCTTATGAAAAGATTATTGCGGATTTCGAACAGGGAAAGACGGATATATTGATCGGTACGCAAATGGTTTCAAAAGGATTGGATTTCGATCATGTCAGTATTGTAGGTATACTGAATGCCGATACGATGCTGAATTATCCGGATTTCCGTTCCTATGAACGGGCTTTCCAGTTGATGGCGCAAGTAGCGGGACGTGCCGGACGTAAGAACAAACGGGGTAGGGTGGTGCTGCAAACCAAGAGCATCGAGCATCCTATCATTCATCAGGTCATTGCCAATGATTATGAAGACATGGTAGGCGGGCAGTTGGCGGAACGGCAGATGTTCCATTATCCTCCTTATTACCGGTTGGTATATGTTTATCTGAAAAATCATAATGAAGCGTTGCTGGATCAGATGGCGACAGTGATGGCGGATAAGCTGCGGGCGGTATTTGGCAATCGGGTGTTGGGGCCGGATAAACCTCCTGTTGCCCGTATCCAAACGTTGTTTATTAAAAAGATTGTCGTAAAGATTGAGCAGAACGCTCCGATGGGACGTGCCCGGGAGTTGCTGTTGCGCATCCAACGGGAGATGTTGGAAGATGAACGCTATAAATCTTTGATTGTCTACTATGATGTAGACCCTATGTGATTGAATATTTTTCCCCCTAATAAAAAACTTTAATCATTTAATTAACTAACCATGAAACGACTTACTATTTTTTCCCTGACTTGTCTCTTTAGCGTAGGCGCAGTTTTTGCCCAGCAAGGAGTCACTCAATGTGGTGTTCCGACAGGACAACCGAAGTTCCCTTTACTGACTTATCAGGAATTGCCCGACCCTGCTGCGCCGTCTGATAAAGAATGGGCGGCAGTGACAACAACACAAGTGTCTTGGGGTACAACAGACGTCCGGTACGCAAAACACGGGCTTCCCCGGTTGAAGAACCAGCAAACGATTGCTTTGAAAGGCTGGCGTGGTGAACGTGTGAACGCGCAAGCGGTTGTATGGACAGGTGTAGAACTGAAAGACCTGAATTTCAGCTTTGGTGATTTCAAAGACAAGAAAGGAAACGTTCTTCCCCAAGATGCATTCACCGGCGGTTTTGTCCGTTATGTGATGACGGATGAATTGAACAAAGACGGTCGAGGTGCCTGCGGACACCGGAAAGCGGTGGATTATGATTCATTATTGGTGGCTGATCCTATTGATACCAGTCTGAAAGCAATGGCTTTGCCTGCTCATACTGTTCAACCTGTCTGGGTGCAATGTTGGATTCCTCAATCGGCTGTTCCCGGAACGTATAAAGGGGAGTTGCTAATCAACGACGGCTCTCGTCTGTTGCAACGCCTGAATCTGGAAATTACGGTTTCTTCCCGTGAACTTCCGGCGCCTTCGGAGTGGGCTTACCACTTGGATTTGTGGCAAAGTCCTTATGCAGTGGCACGTTACTATCAGGTTCCTTTATGGAGTCAGGAGCATTTAGACGCCATGCGTCCTTTGATGAAAATGCTGGCAGACGCCGGACAAAAGATTATCACGGCTACTTTGATGCACAAACCCTGGAACGGTCAGACGGAAGATTATTTTGATACAATGGTTACCTGGATGAAACGGGCGGACGGCACATGGTCTTTTGACTATACCATTTTCGACCGTTGGGTCGAATTTATGATGAGTGTGGGCATTGACAAACAGATCAACTGTTATTCAATGGTTCCCTGGGAGTTGTCATTCCAGTATTACGACCAGGCAACCAACTCGCTGAAATTTGTGAAAACAGCACCGGGCGAGGAGGCTTACGAAGAAATGTGGGTAGCAATGCTTTCGTCTTTCTCCAAGCACCTGAAAGAAAAAGGATGGTTCGATATCTGCGCTATTGCAATGGATGAACGTCCGATGGAAGTGATGCAGAAGACCTTGAAGGTGATTCGTAAGGCCGATCCGGATTTCAAAGTTTCGTTGGCAGGAAATTACCATGCGGAGATTGAGCCCGATCTATATGATTACTGTATCGTAATCGGACAGAACTTCCCCGAAGAAGTACGTCTCCGCCGTGCGGCAGAGAACAAACGTACCAACTATTACACCTGCTGTACGGAAGCCCATCCCAATACATTTACTTTCTCCGATCCTGCAGAAGCTGTCTGGATAAGTTATTATTCTTCTAAGAAACACCTGGACGGTTATTTGCGTTGGGCATACAACAGCTGGCCATTGGAACCGCTGCTCGATTCCCGTTTCCGCAGTTGGGCAGGTGGAGATACGTATCTTGTATATCCGGGAGCGCGTAGCTGTATCCGTTTCGAACGCTTGATTGAAGGAATTCAGGCGCACGAGAAGATAAATATCCTCCGTCAGGAATTTGAGAAAAAGGGAAATAAAGCCGGATTAAAGAAAATAGAGAAAATGCTTGCTCCGTTCAACTTGGGTAGTATGCCGGAAACCCCGGCAGCAGTAACCGTGAACCGGGCAAATCAAATATTGAACTCATTGTAAATGATTGTTCGTTAAATGGGAATTTAGGGGCGTAGCGCCCCAACAAGGTTTCCATTCGGCATGTTATCGTTTTAGACATACCCTAAAGGGTGGAACTGTATCTCTTTCAGGGAATACCGAATGGAAACCTTGCTCCGGCGCTACGCCGGTAAATGGGAATTTATCGGTTAAATGAGAATTTATCGGTTAGGCTGAAAGCCTTACAATTATATATTTATTGGGGTGCCCTGAAAGGGCTTAATTATATAGCGTAGGGCAACGCCCTACGAAAAAAACACACCAGCCACAAGCCCTGAAAGGGCGGAACTGTATACAATTATGCCCTTTCAGGGCGCAAATTCAGATTGTCGTTTTTACGTAGGGCGTTGCCCTACGCTATATAATTAAGCCCTTTCAGGGCACTCCGCAAAATTATCATTTGACTTATTCTTGAATCTGTTAAAAGTGAAATTATGAAAAAGATATTGTTTGTCTGTCTTGGAAATATCTGCCGTAGCTCTACGGCTGAAGGCGTGATGCTTCATTTGATAAAAGAAGCGGGATTGGAAAAAGAATTTGTGATAGATTCCGCCGGAATCTTGTCTTATCATCAGGGCGAACTGCCGGACAGCCGGATGCGTGCTCACGCGGCTCGTCGCGGTTACCAATTGGTGCATCGTTCGCGCCCCGTCCGTACAGAAGATTTCTATCATTTTGATTTGATAATCGGTATGGACGACCGGAACATAGACGACCTGAAAGACAAAGCACCTTCTCCCGAAGAATGGAAGAAGATTCATCGCATGACGGAGTACTGCACCCGTATTCCTGCAGATCATGTCCCCGACCCCTATTATGGAGGGGCCGAAGGATTTGAATATGTACTCGATGTGTTGGAAGACGCTTGTGCCGGCCTGCTTACTTCTTTAACTCCGGATAGCTGATCCGGGTATGATAAGCAATCTTTAGTTTTTCCTTGAATACAGCTTTCACAGTTGCTATATCCTTGAAAGTGATAGGACATTCCTTGAAATAACCTTCAGTAACCTGTGAGTCGATAATCTTGTCGACCAGGTTGCTGATTGTTTCTTCCGTATATTCCGGAAGACTGCGCGAGGCAGCTTCCACAGCATCCGCCATCATCAGGATAGCCTGCTCTTTGGTAAACGGATTCGGTCCGGGGTAAGTGAACAATTCTTCATTCGGCTCTTCGTCCGGATGCTCGTTCTTCCAGGAAATATAGAAATATTTTGTTTTTCCCCGTCCGTGATGAGTGCTGATAAAATCTTTGACCGCTTTAGGCAGATTGTGTTTATCCGCCAGTTTCAATCCATCCGTCACATGGCTGATAACGACCTGTGCACTTTGTTCGTAATTCAAATTCTTATGCGGATTAACCCCTCCCGACTGATTCTCCGTAAAGAAAGCCGGATTTTCCATCTTCCCGATATCGTGATACAAAGCCCCCGTACGTACTAACTGGCTTTTTGCTCCAATGCGGATAGCGGCTTCCGCTGCCAGATTAGCCACCTGCATGGAATGTTGGAAGGTTCCGGGAACCGTTTCAGACATCTGCCGCAAAAGATCGTTATTGATATTCGAAAGTTCCACCAAAGTAACATTGGAAGTAAATCCGAAAGTCTTTTCCAATAAGAATAATAAAGGATAAGTGAATAATAACAGGATTCCGTTAATGATAAAGTAAGTGTACATACGTATATTCAACTTCGAAAAGTCGGTGGAAAGACCATTCTCCGTCATCAGTTCGAAAGCAAAATAAATGGCTGCATAAGTCAGTATCACTAATAAGGCCGTTCGGAAAAGCTGGGATCTCTGCGATAGTTCCCTTAGGCTGAATATCGCCACTAATCCCGCTGCCAACTGCGTCAGAATAAACTCATGAGGGAAGCGCAAGGAGATGGAGCATATCAATATAGTGATGACATGCGTCAGAAAAGCGGTTCTCGAATCAAGAAAGACACGGATGATAATCGGCAGCATCGCGTAGGGGATGATGTACACATTAAATATATTATGTGTCACCATGAAAGCCGTTATGACGCTGTAGAACACAATCAGGGTGAATAGTAACGACAGACTGCCTTTCCGTTGATAATAGTCTTTCCGGAATAAATCGAGATAAAGCATGAAACAAAGCATCAGCATACCTACAAACAGAACCTGACCTCCGAGAATCAAACGGTTTTGTCCCATAGACTCGTTGCGTTTGATGGATTCTTTGCGCAATGATTCGAGGATATTATAGGTATGCGGACTAACGATCTCTCCACGGTCGATAATCTTCTGCCCGCTGACTACCAGTCCGTTTGCCCAGGAATAATTATTTAATATCTCCTCTTTGGCGGCCTGGGTGCGCTCCTCGTCAAAAGTGAGGTTGGGAGTAATGTATTCGTTCAGCGCGCATTGCCTTAATACTTCCCGGTTGAAATGGGTCGAGTCTGCTGTCAGCAGGTGTTCATACGCTTTCTTTACCGTGTAAATGTTTTCGGTAGCCTGCGGGTTGGCAAGTTTATCGTCAATCACCATGACGGATGAAGTGCTGTCTTTTTGAAGCTGCTGTATATTCTCTGTCGATACGATGCCTGCCTGATAGATTTCTTTTAAGGTACGCTCGATATACCGTAAATAATCAATGGAAGGAAGAATACCCTTCAGATTGGTATGATAATTCTCTTTCAACTTGGCGATTGCGTCTTTCTCGATGTTTTTATCCAGTTGGTAATAAGGTTGGAAGAAAGCCATCAGACTGTCCTGCTCTCTTTTTACTACCGCATCCTCTTTATAAATAGGAAAGTCGAAAGTAGCGATCAGCTGCCCATATTTCCAGGGCTTATTGATGTCAAACTGGTAATTGAATTTTCCGTCACGTGGCAGGAAATAGACAATCAGCGTCACAGTGCCCACAAATAGCAGTGATTTATATAGTAAATCTCTCCATGAAAAACTTTTTTTCTTCTTCAAATGTTCCATATCCACTGAAATTTTTGCGAAAAGTACAAAAAAAAACAATAGTGTGGAAAAAAAGGTTTAATTTTGCCACGATTTACCTATACTAACCCAAATTATGGCAGAAAGAAAAGTAAGAGTTCGTTTTGCTCCAAGTCCTACGGGAGCACTGCACATCGGTGGTGTGCGTACAGCTTTGTATAATTATCTATTTGCGCGTCAACACGGCGGAGACTTGATATTTCGTATTGAAGATACTGATTCTAACCGGTTCGTTCCGGGAGCGGAAGAGTATATACTCGAATCTTTTAAGTGGTTGGGTATCCACTTTGATGAAGGAGTGAGCTTCGGTGGCGAATGTGGTCCGTACCGCCAGTCGGAGCGCCGCGAAATCTACAAGAAATATGTGCAGGTTTTGATGGAAAATGGAAAAGCATACATCGCTTTTGATACTCCGGAGGAACTGGACGCTAAGCGTGCTGAAATTGCTAACTTCCAATATGACGCATCTACTCGCGGAATGATGCGCAACTCATTAACCATGCCGAAGGAAGAAGTGGATGCACTGATTGCTGAAGGCAAACAATACGTCGTTCGTTTCAAAATCGAGCCGAATGAAGACGTACATGTGAATGACCTGATTCGTGGCGAAGTTATTATTAACTCGTCCATTTTGGATGATAAAGTGCTTTATAAATCGGCTGATGAACTGCCGACTTACCATCTGGCAAATATCGTGGACGACCATTTGATGGGAGTTTCCCACGTGATTCGTGGTGAAGAATGGCTGCCTTCCGCTCCTTTGCATGTGTTGTTGTACCGTGCTTTCGGCTGGGAAGATACAATGCCGGAATTTGCCCACCTGCCTTTATTGCTGAAACCGGAGGGTAATGGAAAATTAAGTAAACGTGACGGTGACCGTCTCGGATTCCCTGTATTCCCACTGGAATGGCACGATCCGAAATCGGGAGAAATCTCTTCAGGTTATCGTGAATCGGGGTATCTGCCGGAAGCAGTGATTAATTTCCTTGCTTTGTTGGGATGGAACCCGGGCAATGACCAGGAAGTGATGTCAATGGACGAATTGATTAAATTGTTTGATCTTCACCGTTGCAGCAAGTCGGGTGCCAAGTTCGACTATAAAAAGGGAATATGGTTCAACCATCAATATATACAGCAGAAACCTAACGAAGAAATTGCGGAACTGTTCTTGCCTTTCCTGAAAGAACATGGCGTAGAAGCTCCTTTTGAAAAGGTGGTGACTGTGGTTGGCATGATGAAAGATCGGGTAAGTTTCATTAAAGAACTGTGGGACGTATGTAGCTTCTTCTTCGTTGCTCCTACCGAATATGATGAAAAGACGGTGAAGAAACGTTGGAAAGAAGACTCTGCAAAATGTATGACCGAATTGGCAGAAGTGATTGCCGGCATTGAAGACTTTAGTATTGAAGGACAGGAAAAAGTCGTTATGGATTGGATTGCGGAGAAAGGTTATCATACAGGTAATATCATGAATGCTTTCCGTCTGACATTAGTGGGTGAAGGAAAAGGCCCGCACATGTTCGATATTTCCTGGGTATTGGGCAAAGAGGAGACGATAGCTCGCATGAAACGTGCGGTAGAGGTTTTGAAGTAATCGACACAGTACTATGCTTTACAACCTGGCAATAGTCATTTATGACTTTATCGTCCATTTGGCTGCTCCGTTTAGCCGTAAGCCCCGAAAGATGATGAAAGGGCATTGGGTAGTGTATGAACTCCTGCGGCAGCAAGTGGAGAAAGGGGAACAGTATATTTGGTTTCATGCTGCTTCACTGGGAGAGTTTGAACAAGGGCGCCCTCTGATAGAAATGATTCGTGCGAAGTATCCTAACTATAAGATATTGCTGACATTTTTCTCTCCTTCCGGTTACGAGGTGCGTAAGCATTACCGGGGGGCGGATATTGTCTGCTATCTGCCGTTTGATAAACCGCGGAATGTGAAAAAGTTCCTGGATATTGCAAATCCTTGCATGGCGTTCTTTATCAAATATGAGTTTTGGAAGAATTATCTGGATGAGCTTCACAAACGCCGTATTCCGGTATATAGTGTATCGTCTATCTTCCGTCGCGAACAAATATTCTTTAAATGGTACGGTGGAACTTATCGCAATGTATTGAAAGATTTCGATCATCTGTTTGTTCAGAATGAGGCATCCAAACGTTACTTGTCGAAAATCGGTATCAGCCGTGTGACAGTAGTGGGAGATACCCGTTTTGACCGCGTGTTGCAAATCCGTGAAGAGGCTAAAGAACTCCCGTTGGTAGAGAAATTTAAAGGAACCAATTCCTTTACTTTTGTTGCCGGAAGCTCATGGGGACCTGACGAAGATTTATTCCTCGAATATTTCAATAACCATCCGGAAATGAAACTGATTATTGCTCCGCATGTGATTGACGAGAATCACTTGGTTGAAATCATCGGTAAATTGAAACGTCCGTATGTACGCTATACCCGTGCCGACGAGAGGAATGTATTGAAAGCGGATTGTCTTATTATAGACTGCTTCGGACTGCTGTCCTCTATTTACCGTTATGGCGAAATAGCTTATATCGGTGGAGGTTTCGGAGTCGGTATTCATAACACATTGGAAGCGGCTGTATATGGTATTCCGGTGATTTTCGGACCGAAGTATCAGAAATTTATGGAAGCCGTTCAATTGCTCGAAGCAAAAGGCGCTTATTCCATCAAAGATTATGATGAACTGAAAACTTTGCTGGATCGTTTCCTGGCAGATGAATTGTTCTTGCGTGAAACCGGAACAAATGCAGGTTATTATGTGACTAGTAATGCCGGAGCTACAGAAAAGATTATGCACATGATTAATTTTTGATTAGAGGAAATAGTGTCGAAAAGAGGTGAATCCAATGAATTCGCTTTTTGTAAAAAAACGGCTTTATAAAAAATCTTATAAAAACAGCGGGATGTTCTTTCATTAGAATGTCCCGCTGTTTTTATTAACTTGTTAGAGTCTGCTATTTATCTTCCTTATACCATTGCGAATACATCAAATAATTGTGAGCAATCTTCTGATTCAGTTCTTTGGCTTGTTCAGGATCTACCTTTTTAATGAATTTCGCGGGTACCCCTCCCCAAATGCTTCCCGGCTCAATGATGGTATTGCTTAATACCAGCGAACCGGCGGCAACGATTGCTCCTTCGCCAACTACGACGTGATCCAGGACGGTTGACCCCATCCCTACCAATGCATAATCTTTGATGGTCGCCCCATGAATGGTGACATTATGCCCAACGGATACGTGATCGCCAATTTCAATAGTCGATTTCTGATATAACGTATGCAAGACACTTCCATCCTGAATGTTGACACCATTGCCGATTCGTATGGAGTTGACGTCACCTCTTAATACCGTATTAAACCAAATGCTACAATCATTTCCTATTTTTACATCTCCTATAATAGTTGCATTATCTGCGAGGAAGCAGTTTTCTCCGATTTCGGGAGCAAAACCCCGTACTGATTTAATTAAAGCCATATAATATTTGTTTCTAATAAAGTTTTTTATTTAATGCAGTTCTATGTTGTACGACACCCGGGTGTCGTGATGGCTGAGACCCGGGTCTTGGATAGTCTGACACCCGGGTCTCAGTATGCTTGACACCCGGGTGTCAGACAAGTTCTGTTTAAAGGGAAGCAGTCGCCTCTTGTAACCAAACTTTTTCTTCTTCGTTAAGATCCGGTGACAACTTCTCGTAGACAGTCTGATGGTAATTGTTTAACCATTCAATTTCTTCATTTGTCAGCATCTCCTTGATGATCCCTTTTTTGCAGATTGGGCATAAAGTGATAGTTTCAAACTTAAGATATTCTCCAAACATTCCCTCTCCATCTTTGCAAACCAACGTCAGGTTCTCCGTACGTATCCCGTGACTGCCTGCTTTATAAACACCAGGTTCATTGGAAGTAACCATGCCGGGCTGCAAAATGACAGGATTCTCATTCATACGAATGCTTTGCGGACCTTCGTGTACACTCAGGAAATGTCCGACGCCATGTCCTGTGCCATGAAGAAAATTCATTCTGTGGTTCCAGATAGGCATACGAGCTAGTACATCGAGCTGGGCTCCACGGGTTCCGGCAGGGAATTTGGCCATAGCCAACGCGATGTGTCCTTTTAATATAAGGGTATAATCCGTTTTTTCTTCTTCTGTAAGTTCGCCTAAGGCAATGGTTCGGGTGATGTCAGTGGTTCCGTCCAGATATTGGGCTCCTGAATCTAAGAGTAAGAACCCTCTGGGCTGAAGAGTCACATCACTTTCTGGGGTAGCCGAATAATGTACGATTGCCCCATGTTCTTTATATCCTGCAATCGTGTCGAAACTTTCCCCCATGTAGAGAGGCTGTGCAGCCCTAAACTCATGCAACTTTTTATCTATACTTAATTCTGTCTCTTTTCCGGTAGATACGGATTCTTCCAGCCATTTGAGGAATTTGACGAGTGCTACTCCATCCCGTTGCATGGCAGCGTGGATGCCGGCGATCTCCTGCTCATTGCGAATCGCTTTCAATAATGCGACAGGCGACTCTCCACGAAGAATAGAACATTGCGGATTAATAGATGAATAGATAGAATAATTTGTTTTTCGTGGATCAATCAGAATGTTTTTTCCCGGAAAAGAATTCAGGAATGTCTCTACCTCATCATACTTCTGTATCCCAATCTGCCGTTCCTTTAGATAAGTCTCTACCTCTGCCGTCACTTTCTCCGGTGAAATAAAATAAGTCACTTCATCCTGTGTGATTAACAGGTAACTTACTATGACCGGATTGCAATGTACATCGTTTCCTCGCAAATTGAGAGTCCATGCGATCTCGTCGAGTGCGGATATGAATAAAGCATAGACACCTTTCTTTTTCAACTCCGTACGGATGGCGGATATTTTCTCTTCGCAGCTTTTCCCTGCATATTTGATATCATAAATAAAGGCAGGAGAATCAGGCATGGCGGGCCGGTCTTTCCAAATGCTACTCAATGGATCTCCAAATATGTCGACCTGTAACTGATGTGCCGCCAGTTCTTCTTTCATCTGTTCGACCTGTTGCACAGAGAACATTTTCCCGTCGATACTTGCAGATTCTCCAGGTTTTAAGTGTTGGCAGAGAAATTCTGTAATACTGGGAGTCTCCGGCAACATCTCTTTATATAAGGTAATGCCGCTGCCCTCCAATTCCTTCGTAGCTTGCAGAAAATAACGTGAGTCGGTCCATAATCCTGCTTTATCCATCAGGATAACCGCTGTTCCGGCAGAACCAGTAAAACCAGAAATCCACTCGCGTGACATCCAGTGGGGAGCCACATATTCACTAAGGTGAGGGTCGGTGCTGGGAATAATGAACGCTTTGATAGAATTGGGATGAAAGGTCATGCGCAGTGCATGCACTCGCTCTTTTATGCTCTGTTTCATACTTTATTATATTATTATAGACATGTAAGTGTTTCAAAGGTACTAACTTTCTGCATTTAATAACTTGTTTATGAATAGTTTTTGAGAAATATTTGCCGAAAGTTTTGTGAATAAAGAAA
>ERZ838225.2203-NODE-2203-length-11188-cov-6.817120_pt1 | contig 11188 bp, 10 predicted proteins | sample MGYA00519684_ERZ838225 | MGnify/ENA primary metagenome ERZ838225 (study PRJEB31850, sample SAMEA3708829) | human gut metagenome | biome: human gut; feature: human-associated habitat; material: faeces | place: China | collected 2014 ...
GCTACCTTAACCCACCGTCTAAAGCCAGTGGGATTGCGGTAGCCTTATTTCAAATGGACTCTTTTTTAAGGTTTCAAGACTGGACGGACCAAAATGCTGATAAATTTTCAGTACTGTCTTTGGTGTCAGCTTAAAAGGCGCCAGGAGATTCATCAGATCCTGAAGCATACAGTTTTCTGCATAAGAGGACTTAATATCCTCCAGCCGTCTCTCTGTAATCCCTCTTATTTCTAACAGCCTAAAATAAAAAAAGCCAGTAATATCCCTGCCCGAAAGGCATGGTAATACTACTGACATTTCCATACAAACTTAACTGCGTGTGCAATGCGTCTCTGTTTTCTTTCAAAAACGCCATTCCAAACCGGAATACGCACAAAAATCAATTACAAGGCGAGTTTAACACAATATATAGTATTAGTCAAGTTTTATACGCTTTATATCGTGTTTTCTACTTATGTTTCTACTACATATTGTATACGTTTGATTACTAATAAATGATTGAGTTCTTATGCTATGAAAAATCGAAATTTATGCTTTATTCGGTGTAAAAAGTGCAATCATTCATCTAAAACTCGTTGTAATTTTTGTAATTATGCATTATACTATATTTGCATTATAAGGACGGAGGTGTGTATATGTACCGAATTGCTATTGAAAAGCTATTAAAATGGAAACAAAGCAAACGCCGTAAGCCTTTGATTATCGAAGGGGCACGTCAAGTCGGTAAGACCTGGCTTATGAAAGAGTTTGGCCGACAGGCATATACGGATACCGTATATATCAATTTTGACTCCAATTCCAGAATGGCAGAACTGTTTGCTTCTGATCTGGATACGGAGCGTTTGATCATGGGATTGGAACTGTATGTTGGACGTAAAATCGATCCCGACAATTCTTTGCTAATTTTCGATGAAGTGCAGGAAGTCCCAAGAGCGTTGGCATCTCTTAAGTATTTTTATGAGAATGCTCCACAATACCATATTGTATGTGCCGGTTCTTTGCTCGGTATCGCTTTGCATCAAGGCACATCTTTCCCTGTTGGCAAAGTGGATTTCTTAAAATTGTATCCCCTTTCTTTCAAGGAATTTCTGATGGCAACCGATAAAGAACGTTTTGCCGAATTGCTTGATAAGAGAGACTTCCAGATGATTACGAGCTTCAAACAGACATATATTGATTCTTTGAAGCACTATTACTTCGTTGGCGGAATGCCCGAAGCAGTACAGAGTTTCGCAGAGAATAAAGATTTCAACGAGGTTCGTGATATTCAAAAACGAATCCTTGCCGCCTACGAACAGGATTTTTCCAAACATGCTCCCAATGAAATCGTTCCAAGGCTGCGTATGTTGTGGAACAGCATCCCTTCTCAGTTAGCCAAAGAAAACAAAAAGTTTATCTATGGTCTTGTTCGCGAGGGAGCTCGTGCAAAAGACTACGAAACCGCAATTATGTGGCTCAGCGATTGCGGTCTTGTTCATAAGGTTAGCCGTGTCAATGCAGCAGGTATCCCCTTGAGAGCGTATGAGGACTTGAAAGCATTTAAGCTATTTGTGGTAGATGTTGGACTCCTTGGCTGCATGGCTGGACTGCGTCAGCGTACCTTGCTCGACGGCAACGATCTTTTTATAGAGTTCAAAGGTGCTCTCACAGAGCAGTACGTTTGCCAGCAGTTAAAAACCATTCCGGATTTAGATGTTTATTACTACACCAACGACAGAGGTTCCTGTGAGGTTGACTTTGTTGTTGATACAGGTGAACTAATCGTTCCTGTGGAAGTAAAGGCAGAAGTAAATCTCAGGGCTAAGAGCCTTAAGACTTATCAAGAAAAATTCTCTCCCGAAGTTTCTGTTCGTACATCTATGGCGGACTACAAAAAAGAAGAATGGCTCGTTAATCTGCCGCTGTATGCGATAGACCAGATTGCTCAAATATAATCGGAAGCAGAAACTATGAATATTAAACAATTCTCTTCCGACGACGAGATTGCTCATTTAATTAAACCTATATTGAAGGTATTGCAAGAAGTCCAAGAAAACTCCACATCAAACCTTATAAATTTGGGAGCACTTCTTTTTCTCAAAGGATGAAAGCAAGAGACCGTTTCAAGTTGGACCTGTTGACAAACTCACTTTTTCAACGTTTATTTCTGCATATTTTTTGAAATGCTATAAAAAGCTATAAAAAGGCTGGTAAATTCGGTTATCTAAACCGCTTTTACCAGCCTTTTTAGATTTAGATGACCATCTGCATTTATTCGCTTTGTTTTCCCATCATAAAAAATGACCTCCTGTAATTGGTATAATAAGTATACCATTTGTACGCTGTGTTTAATCAAAGCGCACAGTTCCCCGTCATCATCTATAATCAAAATTTTATTCATGCCGCAGCTCCTTTCCTTGTTTTGTCAGTCCATCAATCAGCTTCTCCATATTTTGGAGAATCAGCCAGATAGCGGCCATCTTCACACCACCAGGGATACGCCTGCCAGCACAACACTTCTCGGCTGTCTCTTTCCCATATAGTCCGTTTCACACCTCCAGCAAGTATATTATAATTCTGCAATTTGAATAATACAAGGTAATAAGGCATGGACAAAAAGGACAAACGCATTTAGGTTTTACATATTCTGGCAATATATCACCCATAATGGAAGAAATAAATTATTATATAACAAAAGTATAGCTGCACAAAAGAACTTATCTTCTTTTTATACAGCTATACCTTCACTTTGATTCAAAATATATCCTGCTTCTCCAGGTATTTTATTTTCAGATATTTTTATGACATGCACTTGGCATCCAGGGGTATTTTTTCTCATTTTCATGATTATATACTTCCAGCTTTCGCATCTGCTCTGCAACATGAGGAAGATCCATGCGGGTTACCAAGGCCTTAATCAGTTCTTCTCCCTCATCTGCAAGACGCTGACGTGTTTCTTCATCAGGAATCGCAGGTGTACTCATATGATCCTCCGGAGAAGCAAAGCAGTAGCCGATGGCAGCGCTCTGATAGGCAAGGCCAAAAATATCGTCAAATTCCTTGCATGTCTGCGGCTTTTGATGGAAATATTCTGTCATCAGCGGAACATCCCCTAAACGCCCCATAATCTGATAAGCTCCCACTGTAATTGCATGGAAGCTGTCCATACTTTTAAACAGATCCTTTGCATTCTTCAACATCTGCATGGTCAAATCCATGTAGAGAATCGGCACTCCTGTTTCATCAAAGAAGTCCCGCACCATGGGGCTGCAGGTCATATGGGCCGGACCGTGGAAGCTGATGTAAATCTGACGTTTAAAGCCCTGACGCAGAAGACTGTGGGCAATTGCGCTTAAATAATCAATTCCCTGGCGGATAGAAACCTGAACCGTTCCCCGGCCGCTTGCCGTTGCCCCCGCATAAAAATACGGAAGTCCGGTTAATACCAGACCATTGCAGGCCTCTGCCATCTTTAAGGCATAAGCCTCACTGATGACGGTTTCACTGTCTAAAGGCATTCCGCCGTGCATTTCTACAGTTCCGACAGGAACAATAATAATATCGTTTTCTTCTAAATATGCCTCTACCTCACTATTTAACATCCGAGGCAGAATACGTGTACGAAGTTCCATCAATACTCTCCTTCCCTTTCAAAATCTTCATGTCTTTGCTACAGTCCAAACACACGCCTGGCGTTTTTAAAACAGATATTTTCATAGGCAGTCTCTGTCAGTTTTCCTGCTGCTGCCTGTTCATCCAGCCACTGTCCCAGCGGAAAGACCATATCTGTATTGACCATATCCGTAGCAAAAAACAATCGTTCTGAATAAGTTTCTAAAAAATTCAATCCGAATTCCGGATCTCTCATAATCGCACAGCCGGCGCTGTTTGCACTTAAATCTCCGCACAGATTCGGATACTTTGCAAACAGCTCCGGAACCCGGCCGCCCAGAAGGACTGGTCCGTGTCCCCAGCTGTTGCGCCCTTCTTTATCAGCAGGTGCATCCTTGCTCATTTCAATCCAGAAGGTCTGGCTGTGTCCCAGAAACAAGGTATCCGTATGATTTTTGAGACATTCTTCCAGCAGCGGAAGACCTGGCTCATCAACCACACCATAGGAATACCCCACTTCCGGACTCATGTGAAAGGTTACCGGAAGCTTCAGCTTTCCGGCTGCGTCAAACAACCGGCAAAAGAAAGGATCGTCCAGTCTGCGGTTTATCATCAATTCGCCGATTCCGACAGCCCCATTCTCCTTACAGGCCAGAAGTCGTTCATAAATGGTCTCTGAATTTCCATCATAATCCAGATTGCACATCCAGGCATAATGCTCCGGATCTGCTGACACAATCCTGTAATTTTCTTCATTGGTTCCCATGGGCAGCAGGGAAGGGGTTTCCCCGCTGGACATAAGCACACCTTTTTCAATTCCCAGTTCTTTCAAATGAGGCAGCATCTCCTGATAACTGCTTACAGACATTTTATCACCTTTCGGGAGAGAATGAAAACTCAAATGAAGGTGCAAATCAATTTTTCCCATAGAATTCTCCTTTTCTGAAGCTTTTTCCTTTCTGAAAAACTTTTTCCTAATCCAAAAGCTTTTTTCCTGTTCGGAAACTTTTCCCCAATCCGGAAGCTTTTTTCCTGTTCGGAAACTTTTTCCCGGCCGGAAATCTGTCACTGTCCGGAAACCTGTTTTATCCGGGCTCTTATCTCTGAGCTGCTGCTTTTCTGCGGGCTTCCAGCTCTGCATACATTTCTGCAGTCTTCTCTTTATCTAAGTTAAAGATAATTCCAATACCAATCAATTCCAAAATACAAGTAATAACCGGAATTGCATTTACCAGATAGTAAATATTGTTGATAGTTGACGCACTCTGTACAGCTCCCGCACCGGCTACATAACCAATCGCTGCAAGTGCAGATGCCGCACCGGCAGATGCAATGGTAGAACCGACTTTTCGGCTGAAGGTATACAGGCTGTACATACTTCCATCTGCACGGAAATTCATCTTCCATTCGCTGTAATCCAGACAGTCGGTAACCAGCGCCCAAATCAAAATAGTAAAGGCAGTCTGTCCAATAGTGGCCAGCAAAACCAGAACCGTATAGGCCAGAGGGCTTTTCACCTGGAAAAACAAAATAAAAGAAGAAACTAGCAGATTATAGGTACTCATAACCAGAATAACCGTTCTTTTTCCAAATTTTGCTACGATTTTCGGTACCATAACAAAACAAACCATCATGACAGGAATAGAGCCAAGACTTGCAAGAGTCATAAAGCTGGTATCCTGATAAAACTCTTTGTAAATGTAGCTCTTGAGCTGGCTGTATCCTGTAATATACAGCATACTTCCCACAGTAGCAATCATAACACCGATTAATGGACGGTTTCTAAATGCTGCCTTCAATACCTTGCCGTATTGAAAGGGTTCTTTTTCCGTAGTTGTCTGACGAACACGCTCAACAGTCAGGTTGCACAGAAGCATATAAGAAACAACACAAAGAATTCCAAATACAACTGCAACCATAGTAAAACGTTCTGGAAGAATATTGGATTCTTTATCAAAACAAACAACAGGAATAATTGACAAAGCGCCAAAGCCAACTAAAGTTCCGCCAATACTTCTTGCTCTGGACAATTTGGAACGGTCAATCGGGTCGGTGGAAACGACACTTGCCATTGCTCCGAAAGGCATACTGGTTCCTGTATAGCACATGCCATATAAAACATAAGAAAATGCAACCCAGGCGTGAAGGGCAATGCCTTCAAAGGGAACCTTGGTAAAACAAAGGACACCGGAAAGCGCCAGAGGAATCATAAACAGTTTTACCCATGGTTTAAATTTATCACCGCTTTTTCCAATGAGCCAGCGATCCGGGAAAGAGCCCATAATCGGATCATTAATCGCATCCCAGAGACGGGCTGCTAAAAATAAACCAGCCATCCATCCTGGTGAAATCCCCAGAATATAGGTGCAGAATGTTAAAAAATAGGCATCTACAAATAAATTTACAAAGCTTCCGGCCATATCTCCAAAGACATAACCAAGCTGGTCCTTTACGCCAAAAGGACGTACAGATTTTTCATTCATCTTAGCTCCTCCTTGATGCAGCAAAAAAGCCGCTGATCTGTGATTTTTAGTTTTTGATACGATGTTTCAGGCCTCATGTATCATGGTGCATTAAGCATACTACACCATTATTACAATTTGTATTACAAATATCGCATACAATATTGCAAATATCGCCAAATTCAGTTATAGTCTTCCTGTCAGCTTTACCTTTTATTGAAAAAATATGCATTGCTTTCAGGAGAGAAATGAATGAAATTATCAGAAGCGAAAAAATATAAAAAGCTGATTTCGGCGCTGAAAGGCACCGAAATCAGCAATGAAGAAGTTCAGAAAACACTGATTGCCGAAGGCATTATTTTATCTAATTTTTATCAGGAATTAGAGATGAATTCTAACACCGTAGATTGCCAGGAAGACATCAATTATACCAAAGATAAGGTGCAGCTTCACAGTCATACTTTCTATGAAGTATTATACTGTCGAAGCGGAAATGTTCAGTATCTGCTTGGTCCTGATCGATACAGAGTCCGCAGAGGCGATATCATTTTTGTCCCTCCGGGCATCAGTCACAGACCTCTGTATCTGGATCGTCTGGTGGAGCCCTACGCCCGCTATGTCATGTGGATTCATCCTGATTTTATAAAATCACTGACTGAAAATTTTGGCTTTCAGCCCTTATCAGTCCCTGTATTGCTGCGAACAAAGGACAGCGGATGGGAATATCTGGAAACCTATTTTCAGTCAGCATGCATGGAATCAGCCACAAAGCAGGATGGATATCAGGGCTGTATTTTTTCCAATGCAATTCAGCTGCTGATCCATTTAACAAGAGCCTGCACCCACAGTAAGGTTTTAGAGCCACTGACAGAAAAGCGGGAGCTTTTGGATGAATTGATTGCCTATATTGAAAATCACCTGTCAGAAAAAATAACGTTAAAATCAACTGCCGCTAATTTTTACATCAGTGAACGAAGCGTTTCCCGTCTGTTCAGCGAAAAAATGGATGTCAGCTTCTACCGCTATGTAACACAGCGCCGCTTAATTGCAGCAAAGGTATTGATTCTCAATGGAGAACCCTTAGAATCCATCGGAGAACAGGTAGGCTTTGTAGATTATTCTACTTTTTACCGCGCATTCAAACAGGCCTTTTCCATTTCCCCTCTGCAGTTCAAAAAGCTTCATGAATCGCAACGTCTTCCTTCTCATCCGTAAAAACGCCTTGGCCCAGCCTAGTTCTTTCTCCAGAAATCCACAGGCTCATAATCCTGCAGCTGGGCCAGAAATCCCCGCTTTTCCAGTTCTTCCTGAATCATATCCAGAATTTCTTCCCTCTCTGCAGAAATAGTATGATAGTGATAATTAGAGGTCAGCCTCATCAGCTGTGTGGATTTTCCGGACGAGATATCCTGCAGATACTTTTTTACATCCATTCGTGATTTGATGTTCATCTCTGCCCGGATGACTCCGTAAACCTTATGATATACAAATACGTCTTCCACTGTTCCGCCGAAATCCACATACAGATTCAGCTCCTCCTCAACCTGTTCTTCTGTATGAATCACTTTAAATACACGGCTAAAGCTGCTCTCCCTGACCGCCACATAGCCCCGGTTGGTGGAAAGAATCTCTATCCCATTAGCACGCAGAAGCGCCATATCCTGTACAATAACCTGACGGCTAACCTGAAGAAGTCTTGCCAGCTCCACGCCGGGAACCGGTTTCCCGCTGCCTTTCAGTATATTCAGAATCTGTTCCCGTCTTTCCTTACCACTCATCCTGTCCCTCTGCCTTCCTTCTTCTTGAACTCCATAAAACCTGTTAAACTGTGTGAAGATTCTTTAATGAAATATCCATAATCGGCGCTGAATGAGTCAGAGCGCCGCTGGAAACATAGTCCACTCCAAGATCTGTCAGCCGTGAAATATTTTCTCTTGTTACATTTCCAGATACCTCTACCTCTGCGCGTCCGTCAATATATTCCATCGCTTCCTTCATCTGTTCATGGGTCATATTGTCCAGCATAATAATATCTGCTCCAGCCTCAACAGCTTCCTTTACCATGTCCAATGTCTCCACCTCTACCTCAATTTTCCGGACAAAGGGAGCGTACTCTTTTGCCATTTTAATTGCCTTTTCTACTCCTCCAGCTGCACCAATATGATTGTCTTTTAAAAGAACTCCATCAGAAAGATTGTATCTGTGGTTATTTCCTCCGCCTACGCGAACAGAATATTTCTCAAAAATACGATTGTTCGGCGTTGTCTTTCTGGTATCCAGAAGCTTTGTTTTCGTTCCCTTCAGCAAGGCTGCCACAGAATGCGTGTATGTGGCAATTCCGCTCATTCTCTGAAGATAATTAAGGGCAGTCCGCTCTCCGCACAGAAGAACCCGAATATCACCAAAAACCCTGGCTAAAAGCTGTCCATTCTTTACTTCGTCGCCATCTTCTGCAAAAAATTCAACCTTTGTATTCTCATCCAAAAGGGTAAATACCCGTTCAAAAACTTGCAGTCCGCAGATAATCCCATCCTGCTTGCAAATCAGATCCACTTCTCCTGCCTGAGTTTTTTTCATAATACTGTTTGCAGACACATCCTCGCTTGTAATATCCTCCCGCAGCGCACTTAAAATCAGCGGATCCACATTTAATTTTAAAGTAACCTGATCGTACATCTCTCTGTCTCCCTTTCCCGCAGCCCCTGTTTTTCTTTCCAGGGCCGCAGCGTTTCTTTTATTCTGTTGAGCCTCTGTCGCGAATTTCTGCCCTGGACTACGATTCTGGCCTCTGTTCCTAGCTTCCGTTCTAAGCTCTTCCGTTTTCTTTTTCACTTCCAGCTTTTCCAGCCTTCTCCGATACTCCTCTAAGCTCTTCCGGCTTCCTGAATCCCGTTCTTCACCATCTTCTGATAGGTTTCATAAAGCCCGGAAAGCTCCCGGTATGGTTCCATATCCGTTTCTTCAATCAGGCGGCTGTTCTTTTTCACTTCCTGGACATGACCTGCCATATCAAGGGCCGCCCGCTTTGCAAATACCAGACTCTCCAAAAGAGAATTGCTGGCCAGACGATTTTTTCCATGAACACCATTGCAGGCAGTCTCTCCAACCGCATACAGCTGCTCCATCGAGGTCTTACTCTCATGGTTTACCTGAATGCCCCCCATAAAATAATGCTGAGCTGGTACTACGGGAATGCACTCTTTTGTTACATCATACCCCATTTCTCTGCAATGTTCAACAATGTTGGGAAAATGACGGTTTAACTCATCTTCCGGTATCGTCCGCAGATCCTCCCATACAAAATCCGTGCCGTCCTTTTCCATCTGTGCCAGAATTGCTTTTGTAAGCAGATCCCTTGGAAGAAGTTCATTGACAAACCGATCTCCGTTTTTATCGCGAAGCACAGCTCCTTCTCCCCTTACGGATTCCGAAATCAAAAAGCTTCTCTCTTCCTCTGCATACAGGGTTGTGGGATGAATCTGAACATAGGAAATATCCTTCAAAGCAATTCCGTGGCGGATTGCAACGGCCAGGGCATCTCCTGTCAAATGGCGGAAATTAGTCGAATGACGATACAGCCCTCCGATTCCCCCTGTCGCCATCACCGTATAATCTGCCTCTACTGTCTCCAGTTCTCCATCCGGCTTCTGAACAACAGCACCATAGCACACATTATTTTCCTCAATCAGATCCACCATGGCCGTATGTTCCAGAAGGGTAATATTGGGCCGCTCCTTCACCTGGGCTAACAGGGTGCTGGTAATCTCCTTTCCAGTCACATCCTCGTGAAAAATAATTCGTTTTTCTGAATGTGCTCCCTCTCTGGTAAATACCAGCTCTCCCTTCTCGTCCTTCTGAAAATCTGCTCCAAACCGCAGCAGATCCTCTACAACCGCCTGGGAGGAACGAATCATAATCTCCACAGAGGTTTTATCATTTTCGTAATGGCCGGCTTTCAGGGTATCCTCAAAAAAGCTCTGAAAATCCTTTTCATCCTTCAGCATACACATGCCGCCCTGTGCCAGAAAGGAATCATTTTCTTCGGCGCCTGCTTTTGTAATCACCGTAATTTTTTTATCTGTCGGAAGATTCAGCGCACAATATAAACCAGAACAGCCGCTTCCTACAATCAAAACATCCGTCTTCATCATTGCTTATTTGGCCAGCATCAGCATTTTTTCCAGCGGTGCTCCTGCCTGAATCCTCACTTTCTCTGTAACCTTTACTTCGTTTGTCTCCTGCTTTAAAACCTCCAGAACCTTTTCTAAGGTAACCAGCTTCATATCAGCACAGATCTGGTTATCGGAAAGGGTATAGAAATTTTTATCCGGATTCTGTTTCTTTAATTCATATAATACCCCCACCTCAGTGCCAATAATATATTCCTTTCCCTCATCTCCTGCAACAAAATCAATAATGCCGGAAGTGCTTCCTATGTAGTCTGCCAGCTCCAGCAGCTCCCCAGTACACTCTGGATGCACCAGAAATTTTGCTTCCGGATGCTTTTCCTTTTCCCGTTTTACCGCTTCTGCAGACATAGCCGCATGAATGGGACAGCAACCGTCATTGAGAATCACATTCTTTTCCGGCACCTGTTCAGCCACATATCGTCCCAGATTTCCGTCCGGAATAAAGAAAATATTCTGATTCGGCAGGTTCTTTACAATCTTGACCGCATTTGCTGAGGTCACGCACACATCAGAGCAGGTTTTAATCTTTGCTGTGGAGTTAATATAGCATACTACCGCCAAATCCTCGTATATCTCTCTCATTTCATGGATTTTTTCCAGCTGAACCATATGAGCCATCGCGCAGTCTGCCGCCATATCCGGCATCAGAACCTTCTTTTCCGGATTCAGAATTGCGGCGCTTTCTCCCATAAACTTTACACCGCAGAACACGATGATATCTGCATCTGTTTTCTGAGCCGCTTTGCTTAAATAATAAGAATCTCCAATATAATCTGCTATTTCCTGCACTTCATCTGGCACATAATAATGAGCCAGAATCACTGCATTTTTTTCTTCCTTCAAATGCCTGATTTCTTCTATTACTGACATGATTCCCTCCATAATGCCCATTTCCCTGAAATATTTACAATTTTGCGTAACTATTCAGGACGGCGGGAGAACTGG
>ERZ838225.2213-NODE-2213-length-11124-cov-3.927907_pt1 | contig 11124 bp, 9 predicted proteins | sample MGYA00519684_ERZ838225 | MGnify/ENA primary metagenome ERZ838225 (study PRJEB31850, sample SAMEA3708829) | human gut metagenome | biome: human gut; feature: human-associated habitat; material: faeces | place: China | collected 2014 ...
GCAGGGTTCAAAGACATACGGACCGGAAAAATCGAAGAAATCATGCTGATCAGATTGCCGGAGGACCTAGAAAGATTCAAAGAGATATATGAGATAACAGAGGAAGTTGCAAAAGAATATTAGACATCTTCTGGGTCGTGGATGAACGCCAGGTATTCGTCTGTAAGCTTATAGGGAAAAAGGAGTTATTTTATAAACGTGATATGATGAAAATTACTTACATTAACCACAGTGGATTTTTAATTGAAACTAAAGACTGCTACTATATTTTTGACTATTATAAGGGTGAATTACCACTTCTTGACAAGAAAAAAGAAGTAATTGTTTTTTGCAGTCATTTTCATAAGGATCATTTTAATCCTGTGATTTTTGAGATCCTTGATGATATGAGCATGACATATCAGGCAATTTTGGCGAAAGATATACGCAAAAGAGAACATTTGCCAGATATGAAGATCACATATGTTTATCATGATCAGACTTATAATCTGGATAATGGCACTCAAGTCGATACATTGCTATCTAACGATAGTGGTGTAGCATTTATTGTCAAAACAAAGGAAGGCACCATTTATCATGCCGGTGACTTAAACGACTGGTATTGGGATGGTGGGTCGAAAGCTGATAACCAGAGACTTACTTCAGCATATCGTGCGGAGATCAGGAAAATCAAGGGTATGCATTTTGATGCTGCATTTGTCCCCTTAGATCCGAGACAGGGAAATCACTATGCCGACGGGATACTGTATTTCCTTAAAAATGTAGATTGCAATGTCATTTTTCCAATGCATTACTGGAATGATGCCAATGTAATTAAGCGGTTTATTACGGAATATCCGCAATATAAATCACGTATTAAAAACACAGAATGTGCAAAAGGAGAAGAATTATGAAGTTTAAGATGATTCACGAAAACTACAATGTATCAGACCTGGACCGATCTATTAAATTTTACAACGAGGCCCTTGATCTGCACGAGGTGAGAAGAAAGACTACCGATGATTTTATCATCGTGTATCTGAGCAACGATGTAAGTGATTTTGAGTTGGAACTTACCTGGCTTAAAGATCATCCACAGCCATATAATCTGGGTGAATGCGAATTCCACCTGGCATTCCAGGCAGAGGATTACGAGGCAGCGCATAAGAAGCATGAAGAGATGGGATGCATTTGTTTCGAAAATGAAGCAATGGGAATCTATTTCATTGTAGATCCAGATGGCTACTGGCTTGAGATTGTGCCGTAAAGCTGGTTGGGAAATCGAATAAAGCTGACGGATATTATTTTACAGGAGGGCACTTATGTACCTGGATAATTTAGATGAACTGGATCAGAAGATTATCCAGTTGCTTATAGAAAATGCACGTATCTCTTACTCTGATATCGGTGAAGAAACCGGTATTTCCAGAGTGGCAGTAAAAGCCCGTATCCAGGCTTTGGAGAAAAGAGGCGTAATCGAAGAATATACAACAATAATAAACCCTCAAAAAATTAGTGGTGCTGTATCATGCTATTTTGAAATCGAAACAAAGCCAGAGCATCTATCACAGATAACAGATATATTGTATAAAAATGATACAGTTACACAGATTTACCGTGTTACAGGAAGAGACAAACTTCATGTACATGCCATTGCTTCGTCAAGTGATGAAATGGAACACTTCCTGTACAATGTCATTGACACACTGCCTGGCATTATCAACTGCAGCTGCAATACCATCTTATCACGCATTAAAGATATTAAAGGATTACGGCTATGAATTATATCCAATTTAGACATTGTATAGCTTAATCCCGACATTCTCATGGGATAGTAAATTTAAAGAAGTTTCTGTGGGAGTACTAAACGAATTTACAAGGCTCCTCACACCTCCAAAGGAAGTGGAAAGAGCCTATGACAAACAAAAGGATTTTATTTATGAAATAAACAGCCGTTCCTGATATCCTGCTCTTTTTGAAATCCCGCCACTCCACTATGCATATCTCCATCTTTTTTCACTGCCTCCACCCGATACAACATTACAGAATTCGAAACATCATCCAGCAAAATTCCGGCTGCAAGAAAACTTCTCTGTCTTTTATAGGCCGGAAAGGTCTCTATTTGCCCTATTATTAAATTTCGTAATTCCAAATTTCTCTGAATGATCTGATAAAGAAGTCTGCCTCCCACAGTGCCTTGGTCAAATACATGTGGATTTCCAGTCACCATTGCAGCAAAAACTGCCAGGTATATTTTTTGTGTTTTCCTGTATGGCAGTTTATTAAATATTTCTGCGGAAAGCTTTAACTGTTGCTCCAGTTCTTCAAAATCTTCCCTGGAATTTCCTTTCAGCATTTGCATGAAATATTCCAACTCCACCTGTGCCGGTGTCCCCTCATACTCGCTACTCATGCGCAGTAGCAATTCCTGCTGTTTCTGCGCCTTTAAGATTCTTTCTTCCTGTTTGCTACACAGTGCTTTTCCAAAATAGCTTTCCAGAATCTCTTCCGGTGCAAGTCCTTTATAGCGACTATTTTCTAATACTTTTTGAAATTTTTCAGCAGAGATTGTCACACTTTTTTGCCGATGAAAACTTTTTCCAAAGAATCCTTCCAATTCTTCCAGTTCTTCCGGCGATAAGCTCTGAACACGAACGCTCCCTGAGAATCTTCCATAAGAAGCATATTTTTCAAAAAAACCGTTCAGTACCTTTTCCCATACTGAGTTTTGCCGAAAATATTCTACACATTTCTTCAGTTGCTCAGATTCTTGCCGCCTGCTCAATCTCGATTCCTCTCTCTTCTACCTTTTCCTCATCTTCTAACAACTCTTTTTTATGCCCATTCCAGAGATATGGCATCACCGTAACAAATTTCGCATTTTCCGGACGAATTAACTGATAAATTGCAAGTGCATCCAAAGTATCACAGTCTCCCCAAAGCACCTGAGAATTGATGATAAAGTCAAACTGGAATTCTGTCATAAGGCGGAACATATCCCGAATATTTTTATTATCTACTCCGGCAAACGCTTCATCCAGTGAAATCAATCTAGGCGCGTCTGCTCTTCCACCCTGATATTTAGCAACTACTGCTGAAAATAAAGGCACATACATCGACATCGCTTTTTCTCCGCCACTAAATATTCCAAAAACACTGTTTGTCAACTCTTTTTGCCGCTCTCCACTTTTTTGGCAGGATAGTTGAAACTCAAACCACTTTCGATAATCCAACGTATCCTTCATAATCTGATAAAAGAATACCATATAATCCTGATAATTTTGATTCAAACGAACAAAATCATGGTTCAAATCCGTCCACCAGGTATAAACTTCATCTTCATCTAACTCTGACATTTCCGGAAAACGCTCAATTTCTCTTCTGATTCGTTCTAATAAAGTTGGCTCCAGTGATGCACCCTCAATAAAAAGATTCTCTAAACGTAGCACCAAACGTTCAATTTCCACACTATATTCTGACATCTGATAGCGGTATTTTTTATTCTTAAATGCTTCGATAGAGGCTACTTTTCTAGTATCCTGAATCGTGTTCAAATTTTTCCACTCCACTAGCATAGCCAGATCCTGCTGGCATTGTTCAGGCTTATACTCTGCAAAATAAGGATCTTTTATCATTTCTTCATAAATATCTTCCTGATACAGCCAGTACTTCAATTTTTCATAGTTTTCAAAAAAAATGCGCATAATACAGCGATATCTGCTGACATTATCCGCATTTAAATATTTTATTTCTGTTAAGGGTTTGATTAACTTATCTGATACCTGCACGGTAGATCTCCTTTATTCATGAACTCCTATAACTATTAACTATAGCTTGATAAATTTAATCATATCATGCAGGTAACTGTTATTCAATGTGCGATTTTATTTTTTTGCAAAGCGCACTATTAGTAAAGCGGTAAAAAAATCATCTACAACAAAATATATCCATCATCTCCGTAAACCATTTCAATTCGCTGGTAAAACGCTGGCACAGCTGTGCCGGATTTTCACGCCCCTTGCCAAGATCAAAAAAACCGCGTCCGCTGTGCACTGCAATATACAGCCTGCCATCGGAATTGAGGTTCATAGAAAATCTACCAAAGGTAGAGTCTGCCAACGTCAAAATCTGCGCTATGCGACTAGAAGACAGGATATGAAGGGCTGCCTGCACATCATCACTACTCAGATTGAAGCGTTTGTCAAAGGCCTCGTTGTTTGTCTTAATTGTCTGGGCGTTGAAGAGTTTATCCATCCTGTCTCGAGGCCAGATTGTCAGCCATGTAGAAAATTCCTGATTCAGCTCGCACAGCATCCACTGTCCCGTGTAGACCTTCTGTTCCGTCTTTTCCCACAGACCGGTCTCCTCCCGCTGAACTTCACTGACACTTGTTAACTCAATTGTACACAATTCCGTAGTCAAACCACGATATATGCCTCGGACATACCCGCTGCCACTGCAATAGCTGTGATTTGGCAATGGAATATTTGTATCTTTCACATCTAAAAGATGAGGAGCAGGATTTATCTGTACGTCTTCAAAAATCATGCTCATCATATCCGGCACAATGGTATCAAATACCTGCTGGCTTGTCTCTCCCCTGGACTTACCCTGTACCATTTGCCCCAAACCGATAAGCACACCGCCGATGATTACCAACACAATTTTGCCGCCCAGAATCACTCCTGCTATACCAATTACTGCGCCCAACAGCGAAAGCATTTTACCGCCTAACTTGCCACTCTTACTTTTGTTCAGTTCCTGCGCTAACTGTTCCTCTATCATGGTCATTTTCTGTTCTATTGTATTTTTCATAGCTCCCCTTCCTCCATTCCTTCTAAAGTTTTTCGGCATGTTTAAAAGAATGCACGATATGCTTCTATTGTGAATCTAAAACAATCCGTCAAAAGCACATTTATTCCATTTTATAATAAACACCCTCATCTCCCCAAGCCAGAGAATTCTCGTCAATTTCAAAAACTCGGTACGACACACTGTCATACAAAGTGGAATTGGCATAATAGGTGCTCACCTCATCCGTGGAATAAGAAAACGTACCATAGTCCATTTCCGCAGGCTCAGCGCCGGGAGCACGCTGGTAATAACTCCAATTGCCATTACTGTCAATAACAATATAGATTTCCGCTGACAAATCACCATCATAGTACCAAATACCTTTGAATTCCGAAACATTTCGTTGACAAAGTTCGGAATCCCAGCTCCAGTAGATGTCTGACTCTCCACTCAAGCGTCCGTTCCACTCTGGCACTTCGTCTCTCGATGAATCAGATTCGTCGTCCTCGGTAAGACGGCTCCCGTCCTCATACAAAAGATTTTCCATCCCTTCTCCATAGTTAAAATAACCATAAGCTGCACTGTAAAGCTGACCGTCCTCTATGGCAATACGGCTACCGGAATCATCCAGGTTACTATATGCATAGATAGCTTCCCACTCCGGCTCATAGCAGAGATAGCCGCTATCCACCACTTCACCACTGAGAAAAAGCGTCCAATTGCCCTCTGAGTCAATCTCCATAGAATCATACTCATTGTTCGCTTCACCCAACCAAATCCCCTCAAATTCACTGAAATCATTGACCGCATCTTCGTTTAAGCCACCTCCTAAGCCTTCATTTGGATTGTCCTGTGCTGCGATCTGCTCTGAATCCTTAACCCTCCCCTCGAAGGAATCCGAATCATCAGAAAAATTGTCGTCGCTTTTACCATCGCTACCGCAAGCGATAAAGCTCATACATAGTGCCAGTACTAAAGTAAGCGACAGAGATTTTTTTAAGCGTTTCAGCATGCTCTTCCCCTCCTTCTTCAAATAATAAACTATATCTCAAAGCCGCCTTGGATTCTTAAAGAAACTAAAAATCCACTGTACAAATATTGTACAGTGGATTTGATAAAATAACCATTAACCAAAGGTTAGTTCTTTTGCCTGAGCAACTCAGCAAGCTGCTTTCGCTTAGTCTTGGTATCGCCCTCAATATGAAGTTTAGAATAAAGCTGATTTACATACTGCTTTACGCTACCCTCAGAGAGAAACAGCTTTTCTGCGATTTCACGATTTGACAGACGTTGCACTTTCAAACAAGCGAGCTCATACTCCCTTTCAGTCAATGTGACAAATACCGCTGGTCGGACATTTTCACCTCTTCGACGTTTTGCTGCTTCGCCCAGTTTAATAATCTGTGCAATAAAGTCGGTCCGAATTTCCAATGCCAGCACCGGCTTCAAAAAATCATAGTTTTCCACAAATGGCATCACAAGATTATCCGGTTCAGCATCCGAAAGTGCTTTTTTCAGCCATATACGGGCTTCCTCAAGTTTACCCAACTTTTCATAAGCTGCTGCCGTCTGAATCTGAATATGCAGAGCTACCAGCACATAATGCATGGTCTCACACACAGCTAACAGCTGTGTGCTACGTCCTACCACCTTGGCATAAGCGCCCTCTGCAAGATACACCTGATTTTCAATCATCTCCATCATGGGCTTGCCCGGTGCAAGCATATTAATGTCCGAAAGCCGATGTTTTAAAAAAACTTCCGGAATTTTGTCAATTTTGCCACACAATGCATGGTAATAAGCGCTGGTAGCGCACCAAAGGTTAATCCACGAAGCATCATGATAACGCAACAACATCGCATATCGTTCGTCAAAAGTATAACGTTGCTCTACCTCAACATACAGCGAGAGCCTGCGTGAAAGAAAATCACAGCAAAGCGCCATGTTAATCTGCCCATTTTCTTTGACCTGTGTATAGGCGCGTTCCAATTCAATGTGCGCATCAGTGAAATGTCCCTGGCAAAACAACGCCTCTGCGCGCATAATGGTCTCCGCTCCCTGTCCGTGATGACTGGTGACCTTATAATAATGAGGCATGCACTCATCCATTTCAGCAAGTTCATTTTCCAAGTCTCCCGGCATACGGTAAAACATCATCAGAACGGAAGGCGAGCCAAAAGTCCAACCACCGCTCGATTGGATACTAATAGCTGAGTGCGACATCTGGCTGCTGGCGCTACGGTGCAGGCGGCTCATGGCGCCGATGTCATTGTAGCAAAGAAAACTTAAAATAAGATCACATTCTCCCAGTAAATTGCCACGTTCTTCTTCGGGCATCTCCGGATGTTCCTCAATTGCTGTCATCAATAACTCTTTCAGTTCCATCATTTTCGGGATCTGTCGCCATGTGAACATTCGACGCATTAGCACCAAAATTGCAAAAGGATGTGCTTTCAACGTTTCGGCAGGACATTTATCCAGCGCTTTCCGTACATCCTCAGCCTTCAACGACGCCAACAGAATACCTGCGTCGCTGCGAATGACACTCAGCAGTGCATCATAATTTTCGCTCTTTTCATAAGCAGCGATCGCGTGAAGATACTGCCGATGTTCTTCATACCACAAGCCAAAGCGCTCCCAATAAAGTTGCTGCACTTCTGCTTTCATTTTCAGAAAACTACGCTCGGCGCATTCTTTCATCATGTGATGGAAACGATACGTCGTACCGTCCGGCAGGTGCGTAACAAAGGCATTTTGCTCGGTCAGCACAGAAAGCATTTGCCCCGCATCCGCATCACCTGTGATATACTGTGCCATTTCGACCGTAAATTCGTCGGCAAGCCCCATGACCGCCAAAAACTTCCGTTGCGGTCTGGGCAGCGGATCAATCATAGCAGCGGTAAATGTAGCATAAATATCAGAATGACGACCAGGCAACACACCACGCTCAAAAAGTGTGTGCAGATTCAGATACACAGCTGAAAACCAGCCCTCGCTGGAATAAAGCAGATTTTTCAGTTGTGTCTCAGAAAGCTCTGTGCCACAGCGATGGGCATAAGTGGCAAGCTCCGTCTGATTCAGGCGTAGCTGTTCTGTGCCAATCTGATACACCTTTCCTCCAAGCCGCAGCGCCTCTGCAGCAGGCAAAAAACGGTCCCGACTTGCTACAATCAGATGCATATTTGAAGGTAACCGATTTGCTAACATACAGAGAAATAGCGAAGCTCGTTTATCCGTAAGTAGATGAAAATCATCAATAAAGAGATAGCAGGACACTTCCCCCGCCAGCACATGACAAAGATTATCAACCAACAATCCGCCGCCTGCTGCGTCTACCGGACAAGAATACTCCTGTAGAAAAGAGAAGCCAGCACGAGTAAACGCCTCCTGTACATTTTTCCAAAAAATCGCAAGATTATCGGAGTACACGCTGATGCGAATGATATGCAGCTGCTCTACCTTGGTACGTTCACTGAGATACCAGTTTACCGCAGTGGTCTTTCCGTATCCCATAGGTGCAACCACCGTGGTCATAGCACAATGAGAAATAGGCTGTAAACTTTCCTGCAATCGCTCAGATATGTAAATCGTATTTAGCTTCCATTTTGCTTTTGTCATAATGTATCCCTCCGATGTATTACAATCTTTCTAATGATTAACACTATTATACGTTCCATCCATCACTTTCAGCAAGTAAGAAAAAAGGAATCTCCAAACAGTCGAACGATCTAATCATTCACGAGTGACTCTCGACAGCTTCTATACTTTTCTGTAAATTCCGGGTGAAACATCATATTTTCTTTTAAAAATACAATTAAAATAAGACAGGCTGTCAAAACCACTGAACCTGCGAGCATCAAAATAGACTCATCGGATGATTTGAGAAGCTTTGCCGCCATTATAAGCCGGTAATTGTTTAAGTATTCCGTAAAATCCATTCCCATGTGAGCTATAAATAATCCAGATATTGTAATAAAACTGTTTGCTACTGTTTCCGTTGTATTCCAAACGTAGATTTACCAAATTTAAATTGCAATTGATTCTCTTTCACAGAAATTGAAATCCCACGATTCATTTGTTTGGCTCGAATACAGGGCAATACTCCATATTTAGGTATGCCAACCGGGGAAAAAGGTAAAATCTATAAAATGTTTTTCTTTAGTCGACTGATATGTAAGAAGAACACTGACTGCAAAATCAGTGTCCTTCTTTCTTCCTTTACATATATTTCATAATAGTCGGCAATAATACATTCATATCTATTGGTTTTGCAACATGATCATTCATGCCACTTGCCAAAGCCATCTTCTTATCTTCTTCAAACGCATTTGCTGTCATTGCAACAATTGGAATCTGCGATTTGTTACCGTCTTTCAGTTCTCGAATTCTCCTGGATGCTTCATATCCGTTCATAATCGGCATCTGAATATCCATCAGAATCAGACTGTAGTAATTTTGCTTTGCTTTGTTAAACATATCAATACATGCAACGCCGTTCTCCGCTCTTTCTATCATGATTCCCTCTTCCGTCAAAAGTTCCGTTGCAATTTCTGCGTTCAAGTCATTATCTTCTACCAGAAGAACCCTTTTTCCTTCCAGTTTTTTGATATTCAACTGACCGTCTGCATGTTTCGGATTCCTTTCTTCCGCATTTGCTATTTTTAATGGAAGCGTGATTGTAAAAGTAGAACCTGCTCCCGGTTTGCTCTGAACTGTGATCTTGCCATTCATTAAATCCACCAGTTTCTTCACGATTCCCATGCCAAGTCCGCTACCTTCTATTCCGCTGTCTGACGAAGATCGTTCCTGTGAAAATGATTCAAAAATATGTTTTTGGAATTCTTCTGACATTCCGATTCCGTTGTCTGCTATGATAAGCTCTAATACACTCCAACCTTCTTTTTCGCCGGGATATTGGTTCAATGTACAGCCTATGTTACCGCCTTCACCCGTGTATTTCACAGCATTACTCAAAATGTTAATCGTAATTTCAGATGATCTTGCATCATCCATATACAGGTATGGATATCGAATGTTCTTATTGACTTTCAGTGTTTGATGTTTTTCTTCTATCGGTTTCCTAAACATATCAATACATAAATCAAAGTTTTTAGAAACATCTGTTATTGTTTCATCCAGCGTTGCTTGGTTGTTTTCGATTCGTGCTAATTCAAGAATGTTATCAATCAAATGCAGCATTTTCTTTCCGCACAATAATATTTTTTCAAAGTAATCCTCTAATATAGTTGGCTCCTTTAAATGTTTCTCTCCCAATTCTGCATATCCAATGATTGCATTCATAGGGGTACGAATATCATGAGACATATTAAACAGAAATGTTGATTTTGCTTTATTAGCTGAATCGGCCAGTCTTGCAGCTTCCTGCAACAGTTTTTGCTGTTTCTGCTCATTTTCTTTTTGCTTCTTATATACAGAATATCCACAGGTACATAATATTACCAAAATACACGCTGTAATGCATCCCAGTACAATACTTAACTTATTCGTCTTCTCAACCATTCCATACGCTTTCTGCATATCCATTTCTATGCAGAAAGCACCTATCACTTCATTAGATTCATCTTCCGCTGTCACAGGATAACAGGCTGTAAAAATAGGTCCCCATGTTGTATCAACAATATCCTGAGAATATACTGTTTTTCCAGAAAGTGCTTTTTCTATATAAGGAACCATCTCCTTTTCAATCGGATCTCCTGGATGTCTGACGTCACCAGCCGATGGATCCAGTCCGTCTACAACGTAAATCAATCTACCGTCTTCATTTCTGGTTGCTGTGTAAATATATCTCGTAGAATTCAGCGTTCTGATTTCATTCATATATGTCGACATATTCTTGAATCGTTCTGTATTCTCATCAGCTTTACTTTTTATTTCATTAAAATCTTTTCGTCCCAGTCTGTCATTTACCAGCTTATGAACCGCATCTGCACTGGAAATATCTCGTTCAATTTCTGTTTTCAGAGCAGTTTTGGTATATGCTTGTTGTAAAATAAAAGTATATGCAACAACAGCCAAAATCACCATTGCCAGAAGGAATACCAACCGTCCCTCAAAAATTTTCCAATGATTTACCGGATTTTGATCTTTTCTTTTTTGTTTTATATAGTTATTTTTCATCATCGTATTTCACATGCCTTTTCCCTAATTTTAATTTAATACAAAAATGCCTCAACTCTTCACGTATTTTGCAATATAGTGGTTCAGTTGTCAAGACAAAAATCTAAGCATTTTATAATAAACTGATATATGTAACTGGGTAGGGGAGAAAATCCCCCCTTTCTGTAGTGTTTACAGTATATCAGATTCATTAAGAAATGTCTCTTGAAGTGT